>Ga0193743_1000077_pt1 | contig 69694 bp, 72 predicted proteins | sample L2c2metaG_FD_143038 | JGI IMG/M metagenome (GOLD analysis project Ga0193743, IMG submission 143038) | Soil microbial communities from a riparian zone of the East river system, Colorado, United States - L2c2 | ecosystem: Environmental > Terrestrial > Soil > Riparian zone | place: USA: East River... | reverse complement strand
ACCCCGGCCTGCTGCCACCGGTCAGGTCAGCTGGCGCGGTCCGGTGGCGGGTCGGTCGGGCGGGTGGGCCGGGGCTTGCGGCCGCCGTTGGCGCCCCGGAAGATCCGCGGTCCGTCCGTAGACGTCGCACCGCCCGGGTCCTCGCGGGCCGCGAGCTCCTCGTGCAGCTGGCGTAGCAGCCGCTGCTCCACGTCGGACAACGGGGCTTCGGACGTCTCATCCGGCCGCCCCGGGGGCCGTTTTCCCGAACCACCACCCGGGGGCACCGGTCGTCCGGGGCCGGGTCGATCGGGCGCGGCCGGAAAGTGCCCGGTGCCCGCCACCGGCGGGCGGGGCGGCGGCCCTGGCCGACGTTCGCCTTCCCTCGGCGGTTCCGCCGCGCGGCGCTCGACGGGCGGTGGGCCGGCCGGGCGATCGGGCGCCGCGCCGTCCGCCGCGTCCTGGCGGAACATGTCGTCGTGGCTGTCCGAGGCCCGATCGAAGGTCAGCCCGGAGGCGATCTCGTCGAAGCCGGTGTCGGACCGGTCGGTGTTCTCCGGGCGGGGTCGCCGCGGCCCGGAGCTACGCGCCGTGATCACCCGGTCCACCGGCCGCAGCGGAGCGGACCGGGGGCCGTCCGAGCCGACGATCGGGCCGGCCCGAGGAGGCTCCGGCCGACGTCCGCCGTCCCGTGCTCTGGGGTCAGCGCCGTTTCCGGGCGCGTCCGTCCGAGAGCGCCCGCCGGGCGAGCCCGCGGGGCCAGGGCGGCCGGGCACCCGGGTCACCCCGGTGTCCTCGGGCAACGGCCGATCTCCGGTGACCTCTACCCGGTGCGCCTCGGCCAACGCCGCGCGGTGGTAGTCGCCCAGCTCCATGTCGGCGGAGAACACCTCGACCGAGGCGAACACGCCGGCCCGCAGCAGCACCTCGCCGACCTGGTAGGCGAGCACGTCCGCGCCATCGGCCTCGTCCGTTTCGATCAACACCACCGGGTGCGGCAGTGGGCCGGGCGCCGCTCCGGTGGGAGTGCAGCGCCAGCTCAGCCACAGCTCGCAGTTGCGCAGCAACCGGGACGGCACCGCGCCCAGCGCGTGCTCCGGAGAGCGCTCCGCGGTCGGCGTCGGGAACCCGCCGCCGGCCGGGTCGGCCAGGAACCGGTGCCGCATCCGGGGTGAACCGTCCGGCGCGGGCAGCGTCTCCCCCCGGCCGAACAGCTGTCGCCGGCTCGCGGCCGCGTAGAGCTGCTCGTGCGGTCCGGCGGGCAGCCGAACCCGGTCCGCCTGCACAGCGGCGGTGACCAGCTCGATGGCGTAGTCGCCCTCGCCGACCGCAACCAGCTCGCGGCACCAGCCCAGCAGCTCGTCGTCGAGCTGCCCGGCAAGGGAGAGCAGCAGGCTGTGCGTATCGACCGTGACGTCGGTATCTTCCCGGCCTTCCGGCATCGCGCCTCCTTGACCTTGTTGGTGCCTCGCGTCAGGCGTCGACAAGCGCGCCGCTGGAGTCGCGTCGGGGTCTTCCCGACTCCCGCTCGTTCGCCCGCCACAGCGAGGTCGAGTCACGCAGCGCCAGCCGGTGGTACGGCGGGAGAGCCAGCGGTGGTGACACCACTTCCACGCACGGCATCAGGTCGCCGTGCGCACGCAGCACGCGCTGCAGGGTGCCGGTCAGCGCCGGCAGGTCCTCAGTCACGTGTGCCAGGACCACTCGCTGGGGACGCGAGCGGTCGACGCGCCAGCTGCGGCGCAGTTCCTTCGCACCGGGGTGGCCTCGGACCACCGCGGTGAGCATCAGATCCACGCTGTCCCGCCAGCCGCCCAGGCCGGCGAGGTCCGCGCAGGCCTCCTCGGGGCCCAGCTCCGCGCGGAACACCGCGATGGTGTCGCCCGGCTCGTTGATCGGGAGGACGGCGTCCAGCTGCCGCTGGGTGGCACCCCAAGCCGGCAGACAGGCCTCCATCAGATCCCGCTCCGCGTCGGTCACACCGATCCGGTTGCGCAGCAGCGCCTTGGGCAAGGCGCGGCTCAGCGCGGCGTGCCCGTCGGCGGCCAGCCAGTCACGCAACCGCCAGAGCAGCCGGTCGGGCAACCGCCCGGCCAGCCGCACCAGCAGGTCATGGCAGGCTCGCTCGGCGTCGTCGGTGATGACGATCTCGCTCGTGCTCATGAGGTCACCTCGATTTCAACAACGATCTCGAGCTCGACCGGTGCGTTTTTGGGCAGCTCGGCCACTCCAACGGCGGAACGGGCATGCCCACCGGCGTCGCCGAACACCTCGCCGAACAGCGCGGAAGCACCGTCGATCACGGCCGGTTGCTCGGTGAATCCGGGGGCGGAGGCCACGAAACCGGTGACCTTGACCACCCGCCGCACCGAGTCGATGCCGACCAGCGCGTGCACCGCGGCCAACGCGTTGAGCGCGCAGGTGCGGGCCAACCCGGCGGCCTCGCCAGCGTCAATCTCGGCGCCGACCTTTCCAGTGCTCACCAGCCGACCGGCCACTACCGGCAGCTGGCCGGCGGTGAACACCAACGACCCGGACTGGACGGCGGGCACATAGGCACCCGCCGGCGTGACCACCTCGGGCAGTTCGATCCCCAGGTCACGGAGTCGTTGGCCGGCCGACATCAGCCGGACCCGCCGCCGGCGACCGGGCGCTTCAGGTACGCAACCAACTGTTCACCCGTGGGGCCGGGCAACACGGTGACGAGTTCCCAGCCATCGGAGCCCCACTGGTCCAAGATTTGCTTGGTGGCGTGGGTCAGCAACGGAACGGTTGCGTATTCCCACACGGTGGGCGAGGCGCTCATGGTGCAGCACCATATCTTGGGGCACATCGTAGGCTGCACAGGCATGTGGCCCGATGAGCTCGAACGCGCCCGGCTGCACGTCGTGACCGGCAAGGGCGGCACCGGCAAGACAACGGTGGCGGCCGCGCTGGCGCTCGCGCTAGCGACCGGCGGCCGGCGCACCCTGCTGGTGGAGATCGAAGGCCGACAGGGCATCGCCCAGTTGTTCGACACCGGCCCGCTGCCCTACTCCGAGCAGCGCATCGCCGTCGCCGCGGGCGGCGGCGAGGTGCGCGCGCTGGCGGTGGACGCCGAGGCCGCGCTGCTGGACTACCTGGAGATGTTCTACAACCTGGGCATCGCCGGGCGGACGCTGCGCCGGATGGGCGCGATCGAGTTCGCCACCACCTTGGCCCCCGGGCTGCGCGACGTGCTGCTCACCGGCAAGGTCAAGGAGTGCGTGACGCGTACCGGTGAGGACGGCCGGCACGTGTACGACGCGGTGGTGCTGGACGCGCCGCCGACCGGGCGGGTGGTCACATGGCGGATCTCTCCAAGTCCGGCCCGATCTACCGGCAGAGTGAGGGCGTGGTGCGGCTGCTGCACTCGGCGGACACCGTGGTGCACCTGGTCACCACGCTGGAGGACCTGCCGGTGACGGAGACCCTGGAGACCGTCGCCGAGCTGGACGCGGCGCAGCTGCGAGCCGGCGCGGTGATCGTGAACCGGGCCGACCCCCGCCGGCTGCCGACCCGATCGGTGGACAGCGCCGCGGACGGGCGGGTGGACCGGATGCGGGTGCGTTCCGGGCTGGCCTCGGCCGGCCTCGAGCTGACCGACGCCCAGCTGGACGGCCTGCTCGCGGAAACCGTGGAGCACGCGCTGCGGGTGCGCGCCGAAGCGGCCGCGCTGGCCAGGCTGGACGAAGAGCCCACCGAGCCGCTGCCCCGGCTCACCCTGCCGGAGGTGATCCACGGGATCGAGCTGGGCGCCATCTACGAGCTCGCCGAGAAGCTGCGGGAGCAGGGCGTCCAAGCGCATGCGGTCCCTCGGACGGCCAAGTCGGGCCGCTGAGTGGGTACCCCGAGACCGAACAGGACGACCAGTATGAACGCCCACGAGCTGCCCAACGACGGGGTTGAGCGATGAGCCCGAGCCAACCGGCCCGACAACTGGACCTGGACGCGGTCCTGGACGACCCGAGAACCAAGGTGGTGGTGTGCTGCGGCTCCGGCGGGGTGGGCAAGACCACCACGGCGGCGGCCTTGGCGGTGCGCGCCGCCGAACGCGGGCGGCAGACCGTGGTACTCACCATCGACCCCGCGCGCCGACTGGCCGAAGCCCTGGGCCTGAGCACGCTCAGTAACGAACCCCGGCGCGTCACCGAAGTGGGTGACGACACGCCGGGCGGCGGCGGCCAACTGCACGCCATGATGCTGGACATGCGGCGCACTTTCGACGAGATGGTGTACACCCATTCGACGCCGGATCGCGCCGAGAAAATCATCGCCAACCCGTTCTATCAGACCATCTCTTCCTCGTTCTCCGGAACGCAGGAATACATGGCGATGGAAAAGCTCGGGCAGCTGGCCGCCACCGAAAAATGGGACCTCATCGTGGTGGACACACCACCGTCCCGTTCCGCATTGGACTTTTTGGACGCGCCGCAGCGGATGTCGTCATTCCTGGACGGAAGGATGATCCGATTACTGTCCGCGCCGGCCCGCGCCGGCGGCCGAGGCCTGCGCCGTTTGGTGGGCGCCGGGTTCGGCCTCTTCGCCAAGGCGGTGGGCACCATCCTGGGCGGCCAGATGCTGGCCGACGCGTCGGCGTTCGTGCAGGCGTTCGACACCATGTTCGGCGGGTTCCGGGAACGCGCCGAGACGACCTACGAGCTGCTCCGCTCGCCGGGCACCGCGTTCGTGGTGGTGGCCGCCCCGGAGCCGGACGCGCTGCGCGAGGCGGCCTACTTCGTGGACCGGCTGGCCAGCGAGAACATGCCGCTGGCCGGGCTGATCCTGAACCGCACCCACCCGGTGCTCGCCGACCTGCCCGCCGGACGGGCCAGGGATCTGGCCGACGTGGTCGACAAGGGCGGCAGTGGCCGGCTGGCCGCCGCGGTCCTGCGGCTGCACGCCGACCGGGTGGATCGGGCGGACCGGGAGCGGCGCCTGCTCGGCCGGTTCACCAAGGCCCATCCGGACGTGGCGGTGACGCAGGTGCCGGCGGTTGCCGGGGACATCACTGACCTGGCCGGACTGCGGGAGATCGGGGCGCGGATGACCGGCGGGGGCAACCGCGACCAGCCCGGACAGTTGGCCGCGCGGGGCGCCAAGGACGCGTTGGGCTGACCGCGCCCTCGGCCGATGGGTGGGCCCCTGGGCGGCCGGGGCTCGGGCGGACCGCATCGGCTCAGGCGGCCTCATCCGCCGGTAAGGACGCCGACCGGGACTCCGACGTGTGCGCCGCACGAGGAGCGGGAACCCGCACCACCCGCGCGGTGACCGGCGCCGGCGATTCGACCGGGCCCGGCGATTCGACCGAGGCGGACGCCTGGGCCAGTCCGGACCGGCGGGCGGTGACCTCGGACAGCAGGCTGGCCCAGCAGGTCACATCCGGCCGGGCACGCAGCATCGCCCGGCGTTCGCGCTCGGTCATCCCGCCCCACACACCGAACTCGACGCGCTCGTCCAGGGCATGCGCCAGGCATTGCCGAAGTACCGGGCAACCGCGGCAAACAGAACGGGCTTCACGCTGCTTCGCCCCGGTGACAAATAGGCGTTCCGGATCTCCGTTACGGCAGTTAGCGGACACACGCCAGTTCCCCGTCGCAACCATTTCGGGCTCCCCCGCATCGAGGCTCACCACCGCGGCGCGTGCTGCTATTTCCACACAACCGCGCGTGCCGGTGAGCTGTTCACATTCGGTCTTGCTGGTAGACGTAAGTCTGGCGGCGCCGGTTCCCTCGGCCAAGCCGGGAAAACTACTCAATTACTCTGGGTGACCTACCTAGTTCCACACTCAGTCCCGCGTAAGCTGACGCGCTATGAACGGCACCGAGCCGGCCGGGCGGCTGGTCATCAAGCTGCTCGGGCTGTGTGTGGTGGCCGGCGGGGTGTTGCTCGCCGGGATGGTTTTCCCGTTCGCCGCCGGCGCCGGCATCGCCTCCAACACCGCGGCGGACACCATGTCCAGCGTGTCCGCCGACCTGGCCGACGAGCAGCTGCCGTCGGCCACCACGGTGACCGACTCGGCGGGCACCCCGATCGCCTACCTCTACGACCAGAACCGCACGCCGGTGTCGCCACAGGGCATCTCGCCGGCGATGAAGGCGGCCATGGTGGCGATCGAGGACCGGCGCTTCTACGACCACCAGGGCGTGGACTGGCAGGGCACGGTCCGCGCGTTGATCGCCAACTCGGCGTCCGGGGACGTGGTGCAGGGCGCCTCCACGCTGACCCAGCAGTACGTGAAGAACTACCAGCTGTACGTGACCGCCAAGACCGAGTCGGACCGGCTGAAGGCCACCGAACAGACCACCGCGCGCAAGCTCCGCGAGGTGCGGATCGCCCTGCAGCTCGAGCGCAAGATGACCAAGGAGCAGATCCTCGCCGGGTATCTGAACATCGTCTTCCTGGGCAACAACGCCTACGGCGTGGCCGAGGCCGCGCGGACCTACTTCAACACCACCGCCGACCGGCTGACCGTGCCGCAGGCCGCGATGCTGGCCGGCATGGTCCGCTCCACCAGCGGCTACGACCCGGTCAGCCATCCCCAGGCGGCGTTGGACCGGCGCAATCTGGTGATCAGGGCAATGGCCGAGCAGGGCATGATCAGCGCCCAGCAGGCCGCCGAGGCCGCCGCCAGCCCGCTCGGTGTGGTGGAGCCACTGGCGTCCCGGCGCAACGGCTGCCTCGGCGCCGACGACGCCGGTTACTTCTGCAAGTACGTGGTGGAGTACCTCACCGAGGCCGGGTTCACCGCCGAGCAGCTCAACCGGGGCGGCTACGTCGTCCGCACCACGCTGGACCCCAAGGCGATGCAGCAGCTCAAGATCGCGGTGGACACCGAGGTACCGCCCAAGCAGCCGCACGTGGCGAACGTGATGGCGATGGTCGCGCCGGGTACCACCAAGCACAAGGTGCTGGCGATGGGGGCAAATCGCACCTTCGGCCTGCGCGCCGACCAGGAGGAGACCAGCTACGGGCTGCCCTACCAGCCGGTCAACCTGGGCGCCGGGTCGATCTACAAGATCTTCACCGCCGCCACCGCCCTGGAGAAGGGCCTGGGCATCAACTACAACATGGAGGTGCCGCCGAGTGGGTACGCCTCGCCGATCTACAAGGACGGCGCCGGCCGGTCCATCCCGGTGTCGAACGACGGCAGATACCCGGACCACCTGACCATGCAGCAGGCGCTGGCCCAATCCCCGAACACCGCGTTCGTCAAGCTGGAGGAGTTCACCGGGGTGGCGCCGGTGGTGGACATGGCGGTGCGGATGGGCATGCGCTCGCTGGCCACCACGCCGTTCGTGGACCCGGCCACCGGCAAGCGGACCAAGCGCTCGATCGCCGAGGTGACCAAGGCCCAGAACCTGGCCTCGTTCACCCTGGGCGTCTCGCCGACCAGCATCCTGGAGCTGGCCAACGTGGGTGCCACCCTGGGCAGTGCGGGTACCTGGTGCCCGCCCAGCCCGATCGACCAGGTCACCGGCTCGAACGGAGCGCCGGTGCCGATCACCGAGCTGCCCTGCGAGCGGGTGCTACCGGCCGGGCTGGCCAACACGCTGCTCACCGGGATGAGCGACGACCACATCAACGGCACCGCGGCGGCCGCGGCCAAGGCGATGCAGTGGACCCGCCCGCTCGCCGGCAAGACCGGCACCACCCAGCAGTACAAGTCGGCCGGCTTCGTCGGGATCGTGCCGCAGGTGGCCGGGGCGGTGATCACCTTCGACAACTCCCGGTCCCCGAGGCCGCTGTGCGACCCGGGTGGTGAGGCCCCGCCGGTGGCCTGCTCAGGCGGGAACATCTACGGCGGCAAGGCACCGGCCCGCACGTTCTACCTGGGTATGAACGGCTACCTGGCGGGGCAGCCGGTCATGCCGCTGCCGCCCACCGACCCGCGCTACACCGAGGGCGGCGAGGCGTCCCGGGTGCCCGATGTGATCGGCAAGAACGCGGACGACGCGCGAAAGATCCTGTCCAAGTCCGGGTGGAAGACCAGCCTCAAGGAGGTGGACAACCGGGCACCGGAGGGCAAGGTGGTCGGCCAGTCCCCACGCGGCACCGCGCTGCCGGGCGAGGTGGTCACCCTGCAGGTCAGCACCGGTGAGGTGCCGCCACCGCCACCGCCACCTGGCGGGGATGACGACCGAGACTCCGGGTACAACGGCGTCGGCCCGGTCGGCCAGGACACGTTCGGCCAAGGTGGCGGGACGGCCCCGTCGGCCGGGCCGGCCCTGCCCAACCAGTCCGGCCGAGGCCCAGGCGGCTGACACCGCGGCCGTCGGCCCGCCGCGGCGAGCGGGTCAGCCGAGTAGGCGGGCCTTGACGGCCGCGGCGACCCGGGATCCTTCCGCCCGGCCGCCCGCCGCGGCGGTGGCCGCCTTCATGACCTGGCCCATCTGCCGGGGCCCGGGCGTCGCGCCGGCGTCCGCCGCGACCTTGGCGATGGCCTGCTCGGCCAGGGCGTCCACCTCGGCGTCGGTCAGCTGGCTGGGCAGGTAACGGGCCAACACTTCGGCCTCGGCGCGTTCCTTGCTGGCCAGTTCGCCCCGACCGGCGGCATCGAACGCCTCGGCGGACTCCGCACGCTTCTTCGCCTCCCGGGTCAGCACCCGCAGCACCTCGGGCTCGTCGAGCTCACGCGCGGTGTCCCCGGCCACCTCAGCCGAGGTGATCGCGCTCAGCGCCATCCGGATCGTCGACTTGGTCAACTCGTCCCGGCCCTTGATCGCCGCGGTGAGGTCGTCACGCAGCTGAGCTTTCAGCCCCATGACGGTGCAGCCTAGGAGGCCGCGCGCCGAGAGGCTCACCGGGTTGCCCCGTACCCTGGGCCCAATGAGCAAGTTGACGCGAAGCGCGCTCGGCGTAATCGGGCTCGGGGTGGCAACCGTCGGATACGCGGCCTTGATCGAGCGGCGGCACTGGACCCTGCGCACCGCGACCCTGCCAGTGCTACCGCAGGGCAGCCCCAGCCTGCGCGTGCTGCACATCTCGGACCTGCACATGATGCCCGGCCAGCGGAGCAAGCAGCGCTGGGTCGCCGAGCTGGCCGCGCTCAAACCGGACCTGGTGGTGAACACCGGCGACAATCTGGCGCACCCGAGGGCGGTGCCCGGCGTGCTGGGCGCGCTGGAGCCGTTGCTGGAGCTGCCCGGGGTGTTCGTGTTCGGCAGCAACGACTACCGGGGGCCGACGCCGAAGAACCCGCTGCGCTACTTCCGCCGGCCCAACCAGCGGCGGCCAAGGGGCGCGGCGCTGCCCTGGCGCGACCTGCGCGCGGGGATGCTCGAACGCGGCTGGTTGGACGCCACCCACCAGCGCGCCACCCTCGACCTGGCCGGCCAGCTGGTGGCCATCGCCGGCGTCGACGACCCGCACATCGGGCGGGACCGCTACCAGATGATCGCCGGGCCGGTCACCGAGCCGGCGACGCTGCGGCTCGGGCTCACCCACTCCCCGGAACCCCGGGTGCTCGACCAGTTCGCCGCCGACGGTTACGACCTGATCATGTCCGGGCACACCCACGGCGGCCAGCTGCGCGTACCGCTCTACGGCGCGCTGGTCACCAACTGCGGGCTGGACCGCTCCCGCGCCCGTGGAGCCTCCCGGTGGGGGGTGCACACCTGGCTGCACGTCTCGGCCGGCCTGGGCACCTCGCCCTACGCACCGGTGCGGTTCGCCTGCCCGCCCGAGGCCAGCCTGCTCACCCTGGTGCCCCGCCCGGTGGCCCCCGGAGCGGCGCAAACCGGCCAAGACCGAGCCACGTCATCGGCCGCCGCGGCCGCCGCGGACGTCAGTTAGACTCGGCCAGGCAGTCAGGCCATCGGGGTGTGGCGCAGCTTGGTAGCGCGCTTCGTTCGGGACGAAGAGGTCGTGGGTTCGAATCCCGCCACCCCGACCAGGTCAAGGCCCAGGTCAGCGGCTCACGCACAGAGCCACCGACCTGGGCCTTTTGTCGTTTTTGATCTACTGCCTGACTAACTGCCTGACTAAGACCTGGTCTCAGAACTGTTTTCGCACGAGCCGGCCAAGATTGATCAGTACGCCGGCCAGGGTGAGCCGTGGCCGCAATGTCTGCTGCGTGCGGTCGTAGCGCAGCCCGAGGCGCTTCCCTAGCGGGTCGGCGTCGGTCGCCGGCTCGTGGCGGGTGCCGGGCCGGACCACGACCGCGACCGCGACCGCACGGCTCGTCGACGACAAGGCGGTGCCAGCACCCCCGGGGGACCACAATCGCGGTGCCGGGACCTGGCGGGGCGAGCTCGGGTCCGCTCCGTGTGGCGGTGCGCAGATGCAGGCTGGCCCGGCCGGTGCCCAGGCCGACCAACTCGTCGGCGTCGGGATGCGGCCAGGAAGTCGACGGTCGGGTCGAGCACCTCGGGCGCGAACACCGGGCCGAGAACTCGCCGTGCTGGACGGCGAACTCCTCGTCCTGTCAGTCGCTGCTCGTCACTGCGACCCCGCCGCCAACAGCGTCGCGGTGATGGGTTCGAGCTCGGCGACCAGCTCGTCGAGCTCGGCGGGAGAGAGGGCGTCGTACGGCTGGGCGGCGAGCTCGTCGGTAAGGGCTTCGATGCGTTGCTGGGTCTCGCGGCCGGCGTCGGTGAACCGGCCGTCGGAGTCGACGAGCCCGCGCTCGCGTAAGCCGTCCATGACCGCGCAAGCCGTCCATGACCGCGGCCAGCCGCTCCTTCGGCAGGTGGTGGATGCGCCCGAACGACTCCGGCGGGTGGATGCCGTGCGCCAGCGCGGAGAGCACGTGGGCCTCCGTGCCGCCGATGCGCGCGCCGACGAGAGCGGCGACGTGCCCGTCACCGCGGTGCTCGCGCAGCATGGTCGCGGAATGCCACAGCCGGGCGACCGGGTCGCTCGGCACCGGAAGGGTGCGCATCCCGGCGTACATCACCCGACCTTCTGTGGGCGCGCTAATCGCGGCTTTGGTGGTCAGGTCGGCGGCGCGCACCAGGCCCGGGGAGTCGGCCAGCTCGTCGCCCAGGATCCGCCGTACGGAGGCGGCGCTGCCCCGCTCCCGCGCGGCAACGGACGCCTCGGGCGGGATCGTCTCCCACGCGCTCGGGATGTGCCGCGCGGCCTCCCCGTCGGCGAAGCTGTAGAAGGCCGCGTGCACGACCTGCGCCGGCACCCGCCCCAGCGGCGCGGCCCGGCTGGCGAAGTAGCCGTCCCAGTAAGTGCGGTGGCCGAGCGCGGCCAGCTCCTCGTTGCACTCGTCGGCGAAGTAGGTGACCAGGCAGATCGGCTCTAGGATCTCGAACATGCGACGGGCGGTGCAAGCCATGGCCGACATCATGCCTGCGGTCACGCCCCGCGGAGCAGCAGTTGGCAGGGTTCGATCTCCGCGAAAAGATCGCCGCCTGCAACGGTGGGGTGGTGGAATTCAGCTGGTAATCGGGCGACGTTGGGGTAGCCACTGTTGGGCGTAGGCCACGGCTGCGACAACCGGGAACGACCCGGTCGTCTGCATCCTCAACGGCGGCCAACACCCGTCTGAGCCACCCGGGAGTCGCCACAGCGTCCCGGCTTCAGCCCGGGCCGTTGGGATGGGTGAGGTTGTAGGCGCGGCAGAGCTTCTTGGGGACGACCATGCGCCAAGCGTCGACGACGAGCTCGCGGGCTTCGGTCGGGTCCAGTGCCGCAAGGTCAGCGTGGACCCAGTTGAAGCGCATATCCGACGCCGACGGCATTTGGAACTTGTGCGGCTCGCTCGCGACGAGCGCCGCCCGCTCCTCCTTGGGGAACGCGAAGCCCATCACGCTCTCGTCCAGGGAGAACGCCACGTAGACGATCTGCTTGACGCGGAACTTCAACCTGCCGCGTACGTACACCTGGTACGAGCGCTCCAACCCGGCACCCAGCGGGCGAACGTCCTCGATCACCGCCATGCTCACCACTCATCGGTCATGACGCGGGGCAGGCGATCCCGTCCATCGGAATCCGCTCCTCGTGCGTCGCGTACACAAGGTTGACCGCGACAGCGGGCCGAAGTCATCGGTTGTCGCAGAAGCGGGCGACGTTACTCATCCGACCCGACTCGCGCTGGCTTCACATGCTGCCGGTGCCCAGCGGCCGACGGAAGGAGTCCTGGTGAGCTCAAATCCTGCCCGGCCAGCACGGAGGGGCGGGCCTCGGAAGGAACTCCGATGGTTCGATGACAGGGGCCGTGGCGCTGAGAAAGTACTCGGTTGGGCAGCCGCCACCAGGATGAAAGACGCCTGCGAAGGCTGTTCACCGGCCATGCCAGCGGGCCCGAAGACGTTGTCCTTGAGGTCGACGGGGTGTCCGGCCAGTTCAGCTGGTACCAGGCCCCGGGAGGTGCACTATTCAGCGCCATCCCCTCGGCGAACAATCCAGCCAACCTGGCTGAGATCGATCGCAGGCTCCGACAGCCGCCGCAGCTCTGCCCGGCCTCAGCTCGACTGCCCGACCGGTTCTCGGTCCTGCGCGGGGATCTCCTCCAGGTCGTACTCCTGCGACTCGGTCGCGGGCAGCACCACCGGGGGAAGGCCGATCAGGAACAGCTCCAACGGCGAGGAGGCCGCGGACAGGTCAAGCGTCTCGCCGGCGTCGGCCTGGATGGCGGTCAGGGAGCTGATCTGCTCGCAGTCGTACTCGCCGTCGCCGGAGAGTACGACGAGCAGCCGGCGGGCCCGCTCGTCGATCGACGACCAGCGGGCACGGGGCTGCAGCTTGATCATCTCGACCCAGACCCCCCGCTCGGAGAACGCACCCAAGTACTTGTGATCCACGCCCTCGGTACCCTGCATCGGCAGCCAGTTGAACCGCTTCGGGTCGGCGACGATGTGCTGGCTGTAACGCGGGCGCGGGTACTTCAGGCGCTCGCCGAAGACGTGTTCCCAGATGCTGTTCAGGCCCCACTGCCGCTTGCCGTCCGGGCGGATGTAGTAGCCGCCCTTCTCGAAGCTGCCGCCGGTCTCAATGAGCTCGCGCATCGCCTGGCGGCGCTGCTCGATGCTCATGAAGCCGCAGCCGGACGAGCCGCCGAGCCGCCGAACTGCAGCGTGAGCTCGAGCGGCTCGCCGGGCGCCATGCCGTCCATCGGCGATTCCTGGGGGCCGTAGGACAGGCCCTCGGGGAAGTACCCGATCTGGCCCTCTTTGAGGACCAGGCCGCGTCCGTAGGTCGTGTTCTCGCCGACCAGCGGCAGCCGGATCTGCTCGAAGTTGTGCCGGTGCCGGGGCATCGACCACTCGCCGACCTGCTTGGCCAGGACGTACATGAAGTTGTCCGGCGAGTTCGGTTCTCCCTTGAGTAGGTGCTGGAAGTACATGGTGCCGCCGGGGTGGTCCTTGGACCAGTTGTTGTCGTCGAAATGGACGATCTTCATCGGTTCCTCCTATGTGTCGTGGTCGCAGTGGGCGTTCGCCGGTAGGCGCAGACTGCGTTCAGCGCGCGGCCGAGCCGAGTTTGGTGTTGAGCAGGCCGGCGAGCAGGTGCGCGAAGCCGGGGTCGGAGACCTGGATCTTCTTGGCCTGTGGGGTCGACAGGATCAGGTTGACCGCGTGCGCGGTGTGCGCGTCGACGGCCTCGACCGCCCGCTCGACGGAGCGGCTCTTCAGGGCCGCGACGACGGCGAGTCGGTCCGCCTGCAACCCGCCGGCGACCCGTCGCCATTCGGCCACGCGGCCGCCGCTCATCTTGACTGCCAGCTCGACCTGCACGTCAACCAGGTACCGGCACAGGGAGGCGAGCAGCGCGTTGTGGGAGATCTCCGACAGGCGCCGCATGAATGTCCTGAGGTCCTCGATGGTGCCATCGGTGTTGTTGACCACGGCCAACTTCTCGGCGGTCTCGCCAAGCGAGTCGATCTCGGCATCGGTCGCCTCCCGGACGGCGAGCTGAGCCGCGTGCCTGTTCAGGGCTCCGAGTACGCCGAGCACCTCGGTCGCGCCGAGGCCTTCCAGTCGCACCACGGAGGCGATGGACATCCCGATCATGGTGTCGGACTCGGCGGTGATAAAGGATCCGGTGCCGTGCTGGACGCTGACCAGCCCCACCGTGGCCAGGACGCGGATCGCCTCGCGGACGGTCGCGCCGCTGACGCCATACTGCTCGGCCAGTTCCCGTTCCGCCGGCAGCCGCGAGGCGTTCGGGAGCTCCCCGCTGAGGATGCGTTCCCTCAGGTCGTCGACGATCCGGTCGGCGATCCGGCCACGTCCGATCCTGCGGTCAGACCCGCCGTCCCCTGCGTCGTGCGACATGTGCCCTCTTCTCACTGATCAAGCCTGGCGGCGCTGACCCCAGTCCCGCACTAACTTGACGCCAGGTCACCTAGAGACTGAGTGTCAATCTGATGTTCTCTAGGTCACCGAGACACTCGGTGATCCCGTACTCGCTGCTGCCGCCTCGACCAACGCCACGAGGGCCGGGCGGCGACGGCCGGACAAGCTGCACGCCGACAAGGGTTACGACTACCCCCGCTGCCGCCGCTATCTCCAGCAGCACGGGATCAAGGTCCGCATCGCCCGCCGCGGCGTCGAGTCGCGCAACCATCTCGGTCGGGTTCGCTGGGTCGTCGAGCGCAGCATCTCCTGGCTGCTGCGGTTCAAGCGCCTCGGACTGCGCTACGAGCGCACACAGCTCACCCTGCGCCCGCTGCTCACCCTGGGCTGCGTCCTGATCAACCTGCGCCGACTCGTGCAGCAGGAGTCCTGAGACCAGGTCTTAAGATCGTCGACGTCGCCGTGGACCGACGCTCGCACGAGCTGCTGTGGCCCTCGGCCCGCGGCGTGATGGGAGACTCTGATGGGCTCGTTCGACGTGCCGCTGGACGACGAACGCACCCAGCTCGATGCGTTCGTCGAGGAGTACCGAAGCGCCCTCGAGGTGACCCTCGACTGCCTCACCGAGGAGCAGGCCCGCCGCCGGCTCGTCTCGTCGGCGACGACGTTGCTCGGGCTGCTCAAGCACGTCACGTGGATGCAACGGGTGTGGTTCGAGGAGTGCGTCGGCGGCGCGTCCCGTCAGGAGCTCGGCCTGGTGCAGAGCCCGGAGGAGTCCTTCCGGCTCGCCGACGACGACACCGTCGCCTCCGTCACGGCGGCCCACCGGGAGGCCTGCGCGACGGCCCGGGCGGCGATCGCCGACCTGCCGCTGGACGCCGTCGTGACCGGCCACCGGGCCGGGCCGCGGACGCTGCGCTGGGTGTACTTGCAAGTCCTGCGCGAGCTGGCCCACCACTGCGGGCACGCCGACATCCTGCGCGAACAGGTACTTGCCAGCTGAGTTCCAGGTCTTAACGGGCGCGCTGCCATCCGACAATGGGGATCCCAGGCAGTGGCGAGCATCGGCGCCACTGCCGGTGGCCCTCTCCGCCCAGACCAACCCGTCTGGCATGCCCGCCAGGATCCCAGCCAGCTGCTCGCCGGCCGGGTGTGCGTAGGGCCGCGCGGGGCGCCCGTGACTCGCGACCGGCAGCCTCACTCGTGCTTCTACTTCTCGTGGCGGGCGCCCGGCGGGTCAACCCCCTACGCTCTTACTGTTGTTTTCGAAAATATCGCCATATTCGGGTACACGGGACTGTCGATCCTGGAGCGCGACGTCATGCACGCAATCGAGCTGGGCCAGGTAGGACTCGAACGAGCGTTTCGCCGGTCCATGGTCCCCGACCCTGTTCCGTATCAGGCCGTCCTCGTTTCTGGCTTTCGCATCACAAACGAGGGGCCATTTGAACCATTTAACGCAAAAATTGCAAACTCGCGAGATGAACGCTCGCCAACTCGGAAATTCGCTGTTGAAGTTTTTGATGTGCCGCCCGGTCAAATGACTCTAACGCAGGCACCACGTTGGATCAGGCCCAGGTGCGACGTTCGCCGGCGGGACGGACGTCCTCGCATGGGCGATTCGTGATGTTTCGGCGCAACATATGGAAATGGGTGCCGATCTGATCACGGCTTCTATTCCAGTTCCAACCAGTTCACGCAATACCGGGGCTTACGTGGGTCGCGGTCGACAGGTGGCGCCGGGGCCGGACTATTTGAGCGACACATCGCCGGTGTACGCCCATCGGCGGTACTCTTGCGAAATGGGACCCCTTCGGTATTCCATCAACGTCACATTGGACGGGTGCTGCGATCATCGTGCAATCCCCGCGGACGAAGACTTGCATCTTCACGCGGTCGATAACCTCAACCAGGCCGATGCCCTTCTCTTTGGCCGGGTGACTTACGAAATGATGGAATCAGCGTGGCGGCCGCCGGCGCCGACGGGAGCGAGACCTGATTGGACGGAACCTTTCGCCCAGACGATCAACGCGGCAAAGAAGTACGTCGTGTCGAGCACCCTGGAGCAGGTCGATTGGAACGCGGAACTCGTGCGCGGGGATCTTCGCAAGGCCGTTCAGCAACTCAAGCGGGAGTCGGGCAAGGGACTGTTCGTGGGAGGTGTGAAGCTCCCACTGGCGTTGACGGAGCTCGGATTGATCGATGAGTACGAGTTCGTGGTGCATCCCAGGCTCGCGGGCCACGGGCCGACGTTGTTCGCGGGGCTATCGAAGCATGTCGACTTGAAGCTCGTGAGCCGGCTGGAGTTCGGCTCGGGGGCAGTGGCGATGCGGTACGAGCCGAGAAGGTAGCCATCGGGCTTGCTAGCCCGAGCCGGCCGCATCATGGAGCCCTGCTTCGCGGCTCTTGTGCGCCCCACCGCGGCGGTTCCCTCCGCGCAGTGGCGAATCCCGCCACCCCGACATGGTAAAGGCCCAGGTCGGCGGCTCATACATTGAGTCGCCGACCCGGGCCTTTTGTCATTTTTGATCTACTGCCTGACTACGCCGCTCCGGCGCCGTCCGGGAACAGCTTGTCCATGGCCGTCGCTCCGTCCTGCACCACGGGACGGATCTGCTTGAGGTAGACCCGCGTCCAGCCCGGCCGCCTTCGCCACCTTGCGGAACCCGCGCCGCACTCCTGCAGCATCGTAGACGGTGCGCAGCCGACTTCCGCCCGCCTGATCCGTCACCCTGCGCCCCTGCGGCCCACCAGGAGGGTCACACGGACGTCCTCGGGGTACGGCTCCGCGCCGACGGCGGCGCGCAGCCGCGCCTCGAAGGTCTCCCGCTCCCGGCCGGTGGGGATCGTCTCCGGCGACATCGCCGAGTAGACGCTGCCCACGAGCCCGTCGAACAGCGGCGCCTCGCGGTGCTCAACGGCGATCTCCTCGATCCGCCCAAATCCGGCGTTGGCCAGCGCCTCCCGATAGGCCCGCTGCGCGTCGCGGTCGGTTCCACAGCGGGCCGTCAGCGGCTGCCCGAGCCACGCCTCGAGATGAGCTCGCAGGGCGCGCGACCACCCCGTGTCCAGCAACCACTGCGGCTCCCCGTTGGTGATGACAGCCACGCCGCCGCCCGGGCGCACGAGCCGGCGCAGCGTGCGGAACAGCCGTGGCGCGTCCATCCAGTGCAACGCCTGGCCGATCGTCGCCGCGTCGAACATATGCTCGCCGGTCAATGCAGCGACCGCACCGAGTTCGGCGTCGGAGGCCAGCAGCCACGACACGTTCCCCACACCCGCATCCAGGGCAGCACGGCGGGCGAACCGCAGCATGTCCGGCTCGACGTCAACGCCAAGCGCGGCGCGGATACGGGCGGCGAGCGGGATCGTGAGCTGACCCGTACCGCAGCCGACGTCGAGCACCCGGGACCCGACGTTCAGGTCAAGGGCGGCACCGAGCCGTGCGACGACCGCTTCGGGATAGCCACGCCGGAACCGCGCGTAGAACTCGGCGACCGGACCCCCGAACGTGCTCACCGTCATCCCCCCAGCATCGCGGGCTCGGCGCCAGCCGCGGCGAGATATCGCTACGGGCGCACGCCGCGCGGGCGTGAGCAGCAGCGGCTCCGAAACGGTTGTTCTCGGGCGCCGACCGCGAGCGTCGAGGAAGAGCATGTCCTGCACGGTGCTCGAAGGCGCGGCGGCACGACAGCACGTTCACAGACCCGCTCCCCGACGGCGGAATTGAGAAGCAACAGGCTGGACGAGATCGGCATGTCGAGCGCGACGAGCACAGCAACGGCCGCAGGGCCGCACCATCAATGGCGCGGCAGACGTTGGCAGGCGGAGGCAGCTGTCACGACGCCGCCTCAAGCCGCGGGCCATTGCGCCATGCGACGGCCAGGTCTTGTATCGGCAGGTCGAGTACCTCGCTGAGGCAGGCAATCGTGCCGAACGCGGGGGTCGGGAGCCGACCGGTCTCGATCTTGCGCAACGTCTCCGGCGACATGCCGGCCGCGTGCGCCACGTCACCGAGATCGCGATCTGCTCGCGCTTCACGCAGCAGCCTCCCGAGACGCCTGCCGGCCTCGATCTGTTCGGGCGTGAGCGGATTGCGGACCACGACACCAGCGTACGGTTGGTATTTTAATACCCGCAAGTGCTACGTTGGTATTATTATACCAACGTACGACGTTTGAGGGTACCCATGATCGAGTTGAAGTCGCCCGCAGAGATCGAACGGATGCACACCACCGGGCAGTTCGTCGCCCAGATCCTGTCCGAGCTCAGCGAACTCGCCGACGTGGGCGTCAACCTCCTCGACCTGGAACACCACGTCCGCGGCCGGATCCGCCAACGCGGGGCACAATCCTGCTACTGGGACTACGCCCCGTCCTTCGGCAACGGCCCGTTCCGCAACGTCATCTGCCTGTCGGTCAACGACGCGGTGCTCCACGGACTGCCCCACGACTACGCACTGCGCGACGGGGACATCCTCAGCATGGACCTCGCGGTCGGGATCGACGGCTGGGTCGCGGACGCCGCCCGCACCGTCATCGTGGGCACGCCAGCCGACGATGACCTGCGACTCCTCCGCGCGACCGAAGAAGCGCTCACCGTCGGTATCGACGCCGCGAGGCCAGGCAACCGGCTGGGCGATGTCTCAGCGGCGATCGAGGCGGTCGCCACCGACTACGGCTACCCGATCAACACGGAGTTCGGCGGCCACGGGCTCGGACGAACGATGCACGAGGATCCCCATGTCCCCAACACGGGCCGCGCCGGCCGCGGCCTCAAACTCCGAGCGGGCATGACCCTGGCACTCGAACCCTGGTTCGCCCGCACCACCGACCGGATCGTCTTTGACCCCGATGGCTGGACCATCCGCTCGGCCGACGGCTCGCGCACCGCCCACTCCGAGCACACGATCGCGATCACCGAAGACGGCCCCCTGGTGCTCACCCAACGCGCCGCGGCCCGGGACAGACACGTCCCCTAGCAAGCACGGTCGGCTGATTGCGTGGTGTTCATGTACTCGCTCGATGGCCTTCTCGCCGACGAGGGCACCGAGTACTGGCAGTTCTGCTTCGGCCTGCCCGTCGACCCGGCGGACCTGAAGCAGAAGATCGCGAGGCGAAAGTCATCGGTCGTGTGGGCAGCGACTAACGACTCGACTTGAGCGTCGAGCTCGCGCGCGACGACCTCGACCGACGCGGGGACTCGGCCGGTTCTCGGCATGCCGAGGACGATCGAACGCCAGATTTCAGGTTCGCACAGCGGGGCCGCGCTGAGCGTGTCACCGGTGAGGTCGCCAGCGATCCCGACAGCCGGCAGAATGGTCCATCCGTGGTGGCCACGGACGAGTCGTTTCCGAGAGTCACCGCGTGCCTTGCTCGGTGGCTCGTTGCCGCGCACACAAGACGAAGACGTCCAGCCCTTCACCTCATAACCCAGAGGTCGCTTCAACGAACTGAGTATGCGTCTGGCCGACTGTCGACGACGCGTCCGCGGACGCCGACGGGCGGCGCTGCCCGTGACGGGTCATCGGTACGCCGGGTGTAGAGATCCAGCGTGACTCCGGTGACCGACGTCGAGGCCGCACACCGCGCCGGCACCGCATCGATCGCGTCCGCGAACAAGCCAGACAAACGCAACGCGCTGCTCGCCGCGCACCCCGGCGCGATCATCTCGTCACTACTGGACGTCGTGACGGCGCTCCCCGGGTGATCAAGTCTCGGTCCCGTGTATTCGACGGTCATGACTGGTATTGCTGTCCCCATGCCTGCCGTCAGGACGATCGTGGATCTCGAGACCGCTGCGGCCGAGCCCCTCGCGCTTCTCGACCTCGCGGTAGCGACCGATGCGCTAGAGGCCGTTCGGGACTCGCTCGATGCGACGGGGCTGGTGCTACTCGGTGAGATCCACGGGATCCTGCAGACCGCGGGTCTGGTGGCTGAACTCGTCGATCTTCTCGATATCAGCCTGCTCGCTCTGGAGTGGCCAGCCGAGCTCACCGGCGTCGTGGCCACCTGGGTCACGGACGGCGAGCTGCCCGATCACCCTTACCTGTGGCTGGGCGACGGCCGGATCACCGCCGGCCATCTGCACCTACTGAAGCAGCTCGGCAGCCGCACTCCTCCGGTGAGTTCGCTGCTGTTCGACGCCACCGACCCGGGCAGCATGGATCCGACCACGATGTCTACCGAGCAGATGTGGACCGCGCGCGACCATGCGATGGCCGAGAATCTCGCCTCTGCGCTCGCGGGTTCCGGCCAGCGCTGTCTTGCCGTCGCCGGGAACGCACACACTCATCTCACCGAAGGTCGCTACGGCCGACCGATGGGCGCCTGGCTCGCCGACGACCTTCCTGAACTGCGCAGCATCACAGTGAGATACGGCCCGGGCCGTATCTACAACGGCGGTTCCCACACGATTAACAGCGAACGGCCAGACATTGCCATGGCCCGGCTCCACCTCGATCAGCAGGACCTCCTGCTCGATCTTCCAGCACCGGCGGAGGCCACCGTCCCACACCGCCAGATTCCAGCAGATCGCATCGCCGATATATCTGACATCTCTTTGTGACTGACGCCGGCCCTGCGGCAGACGGCGTGGCCGCCTCTGCTGCTACCTTGCCCCGCGTTGTCGAGTCGAGGCCTGCGAGGAACGGAATGTCGATCAGAGCCACAGCGGGCGGGGTCGGGCTCGTGCTCGCCGCGCTTGTGAGCTGCAGCAACCCGGCATCGACACAGCCGTCACCGTCGGTTGCGCCGACACAGCCAACGGCGGTCTCACCGACACCGGCGCCCCCGCCGGCGACGAGCCGGGTGCTCAAGTACACCGAGCAGCGGCTGCTTTCCACCGACGCCGCCCTCAACCCGCCGGCCTATCCGGTGCGGACGAAGCCCGGCGGCTCCTGGCTGACCGAGGGTGCGGACGACTGGACCGCCGGCTTCTACGCCGCCGCGCTGTGGCGGACCTTCGAGCGCACCCACGATCCGGCATGGCGGCAGCGGGCCGAGACCTGGCAGGCCGGGCTGGCCCGCCAGACGAAGCAGGACTCCACCGATCTCGGCTTCAAACTCTTCGACACCTACGGCGTCGGCTACCAGTTGACCGGCGACGAGTCGTACAAGCGGGTCGTGCTGGACGGCGCCGACACCGTGGCACGGCGATACAACGAGGCCGTCGGGATGTTCCGGGTGTGGGACAAGGCCGACGACCGGACGCAGTACCGGGTCAACATCGACGCGTTGATGAACCTGGAACTCATGTTCTGGGCCGGACAGAACGGCGGGAACCCGCGATACGCCGAGATCGCGAAACGTCACGCGTTGCGGGCGCTGCAGGATCTGGTCCGCCCGGACGGTGGGACGTTCATGGTCGCCCATTACGACCAGAATTCGGGCGCCCTCCTGAACCACTCCACCAAGCAGGGTTATGCGACCGAGTCGACCTGGGCACGGGGGCAGGCCTGGGCCGTCTACGGCTTCACCACGGCCTACCGCTACACCAAGGACCCTCGGTTCCTCGATGCCGCCCGGCGCACGGCGGACTATTTCGTCCGCCGCCTTCCGCCGGACCGGGTTCCCTATTGGGATTTCGACGTGCCGAACAAGTCGACCGCGCCGCGCGACACATCAGCTGCCGCCATCGTCGCCAGCGCACTGGTCGAACTCAGCGGCTACGAGGCCGACCCGGCCGCGAAGCAGCACGACACCGATACCGCCCGTGACATCCTCACCTCGCTGTCCTCGCCCACGTACGCACCACGCGAGCCACGGTTCGCGGCGATGCTGCAGCACGGCACCCAGCATTTCCCGGCTGGTTGGGCGGACACCGGCATCATGTTCGGCGACTACTACTTCGTCGAGGCGATCGGCCGCTACGAGAAGGCCGGTGATTCGACGGCGGCGTTCATGTCGAACTGAAGGCGTGGCGGATCGGCTGGGCGCCGCCGTCACTGCCGTCCCCGTGGTCGACTACCCGATCACCCACCTTGTGCTGGCCTGGCGCGGCGGACGAGGTTGGCCACCACGCCCAGCAACATCGCGGCGATCACGACGGCCCAGTTCAGCACGGCCAGCCCGCCGAGCCCGGTGACCAGCACGAGCACGAAGACCCCGAATCCGGCCACCAACACGAGGTAGGTGAGCACGAGCAGCACATCGGCGCGCAGCGCGGCGACCAGTGCCGACGGCGCCGCGGCCGGCAGCCGGCGATGCGTTACGACCCCCGCCCCGACGGCGGCCACGAGGACCACCGCGGCCACCACCCGAACGGCGACCGGCCCGAACCCGATGCTGGCCAGCACGGCGACGGTGGCCCCGATCATCCCGAGCCGCAGCCAATAGGCGACCCGCCACATCACCGCACCGACGTTGCCCACCAGCACGTCGATCGTGGGGTCCATGGCGCCGGCGTCGAGCAGCCCGCGCAGCGCGGCCCCGGCGCGGTGGACACGCAGGTCATGGACGGCCAGGTCGTGGCGGGCCAATGCGTGGTCCGGCTCCAGCCGCAATACCTCCTGGTAGGCGGCCCGGGCGGCGGCGCGGTGACCGAGGGCGTCGTGCACCTCTGCCTGTATCAGGTGCGCGTCGACCACCGTCGGGCACAGCTCGACGGCCCGCCGCGCGGTGGCCAGCGCGTCGGCCAGCCGCCCCGACCGCTTGAGCACCGTGGCGCAGCCCAGCGCCGCGTAGGGCTCGTCGGGCGCCAGGATCACCGACTGGTAGCCGGCCCGCACCGCCTCGGGGTGGCGGCCCAGCCGCGACAGGTGCAGCCCGCGCAGCCGGTGGGCCCGCTCGTTCTCCGGCTCGGCGGCCGCGGCGGCCTCGGCGGCGGCCAGCCCGTCGGCGGGCCGGTCGAGGCTCAACAGCCGCCGGCGCCCGCGCCGAAGTAGCCACCGTAGATCGAAACCACGAACATCGCGGCGAGGGCCAACGCCGGATTTTCGGGTCGGTGGCGTTCCTGGCGCCAGGTCGAGATCTTGGGCTGAACCAACAGCAGCGACGACGCCAGGGCTATCAGGAAGGGCACGATCCAGGCGAACAGGTCAGCGGAGGTGAGCAGCAGCAGCGCGGCCCCGATCGTCCCCCGGCCGCCACCCCACCCATGTGGCTGCGTGAGGCAGACAAGCGCCGGGCCCGGCTCGTCCCCCGAGACGATGCCGGGCCCGGCTTCGCATCCGCTCGGTCCGCTCCCCAGCGACCAGCGGCAAGTTTGTGTGTGGCGCCAACTCTTGGAACCACCGTACGTCACAAATGCGGCTCTTCAAACGCACGCCTATTCCCGCCTGAGATACACACATGTAATTTCGCGCCATCGGGCAGAGTTGCCGACGAAAGCGGGGATATCGACGTCGTCTTCCGAGGAAGCACGCGAGAGCAGAAGCATCACCGCAGCGGGCCGACCAGGGCATTTGCAGCTAGCAGGTACGCCCAGAGCCTGGCTGACCACCAACATCTATGGGCGCTGTCAATAACGACATCAGCCCGCCGTAAAGCAATCCTTAGAGTCATGGATGTCCCGATCCGACCGGATTCCGCAAAGCACGGCGTCATTCGCCGGACAAGTCGAAAGCTGGTCGTCGAGATGATCGGGACTTTCTGCCTCGTCTTCACGGTCGGCGTCGGTCTCGAGGGCGGAGCCATCGTCCTGCTCGGCTGGCCGGCGCTGTCGATCTTCCTCGTCGCTGAACTCATCGCCGCCGTGGCCGCCGGATTCGCTTTCCGGGCGCTCAACGCAGGTGATGGCTCACATACCCGCGAGTCACCGGTGCCAGTACCGGTCTCCGAGGCCACCGAACTGGTCCCGTGATGAGCGACCGGCCGCGCTCGCCCCTGCCCGGCGTGCTCGCCGGCACCGCCGCCCTGCTCATCTTGGCCGCGGGCGTGACCGGTGCCGTGCTGCTCCGTGACTGGCGGGTCGCCGACCTCGGCCTGGTCGTCGCCGTGGTCGCCTACGTCCTGGCCTCCCTGGCGGCGGTGACAGTGCGAAACCTGCGCCGGCCCAAGCCGCCGGTACCCACCTCCGCGAACCTTTGCACCGTAGCCACGCCCCGGGAGCAGCCATGAACTCACGCGCTTTCCACGGTCGATTCCGCACCCGCATCGCGCTGGCAGCGGTAGTGGGAGTCTGCCTGCTCGGCGTCGCCGCCTGTGCCCAGCACGGCAGTCAGGGTTCGACCGCGCAAGGTCAGGCAGCGGGGGCCAGCGAGCCCGCCGCGCCGCCGCTGCCGAGCACTGCCCCGCAGCTGCAGGACGATTACCAGGCTGTGGTGGCGCGGGTGCTGCCCTCGGTCGTACAGATCACCACCGACCAGGGCCTTGGTTCGGGCGTGGTGTTCGACAAACAGGGCGACATCGTCACCAACGACCACGTAGTCGGCAACGCCCAGCACTTCCAGGTGCGGCTGTCCTCCAGCCCGACCTCGGTGCCCGCATCCCTCGTCGGCGCCTATCCGCCCGACGACCTCGCGGTGATCAAGCTCGACCAGCCGCCGGCGTCACTCGTGCCGGCCACCTTCGGCAACTCCGCGCAGCTGCGTATCGGCGCGATCGTGCTCGCCCTCGGCAACCCGCTGGGCCTGTCCGGCAGCGTCACCGAAGGAATCATCTCCGCCACCGGCCGCACCGTGAGCGAGCCACGCAGCGCGGACTCACCCGGCGCCACACTGCCCGACGTGCTGCAGACCAGCGCCGCGATCAACCCCGGCAACAGCGGCGGAGCGCTGGTCGACCTGTCCGGACAGGTTATCGGGGTGCCCACGCTGGCCGCGCTGGATCAACAGGTCGGCGGCGGAGCGGCACCCGGGATCGGATTCGCGATACCCAGGATCGGATTCGCGATACCCAGCAGCCTGGTCAGCGACATCGCCGGGCAGATCGTGCACAACGGCCACGTCATCGACTCTCACCGCGCCGCGCTCGGGGTCGGCGTCGTCACCGTGATCGACAGCGCCGGCCAGCCCGGCGGTGCCGGAGTGGCCTCCGCGACCCCAGGCGGACCCGCCGCCACGGCCGGAATCCAACCGGGCTCAGTGATCACCCAAATCGGCGGGCAACCCGTGCACAGCGACGCCGACCTCACCAAAGTCCTCGCCGGCATGCAGCCCGGACAGCAGGTGCCGGTAGTGCTCAACGATCCGCAAACCGGCTCGAACAAAACCATCACGGTCACCCTCGGGCAACTACCCGGCAGCTGACGGTCTGGTCCCGCTCGAGGCTATGCTGCCCACCGGCCGATAATGCAACAGAAAGGCAACACGCCGGCGCGCTTCAACGACTCACCGAGCGCGTAGCCGGGCCAGCAAAGAATCGTGACTGATATTTCTGTCTGCATGCCTGCGGTCAGCCCGATCGCGGCTTTCGACGCCGCCGAGCCGAGCCCGTCGGCGCAATTACCAATTCGGTAGCAACTGATCATTGCATGCGGTCGCGCCGAACTTTACTGTTGCCCCACTCGCATGGATGACCTGCCGGCGGATGTCCGGGCGTTGTTCACCTCGTCGACCATGCGTAGCGAGGTGCTGACTATGCGTGGGCCGGTCGACCAGGTGAGGACGATGCCATGACCCAGGACGAAGCCACGACCCACACCCAAGAACCCCATCACTCCTTGGACGCCGAGCAGGTCGGCTACAAACAGACCCTCCAGCGCCGGCACGTCCAGATGATCGCCATCGGCGGCGCGATCGGGACCGGGCTGTTCCTGGGTTCGGCCTCCCGGCTGCACAGCACCGGGCCTGCGCTGCTGTTCAGCTACGCCTTCGTCGGGGTCATCGCGTTCTTCCTGATGCGCGCGCTCGGGGAGCTGGTGCTGCACCGCCCGACGTCGGGGGCCTTCGTGTCCTACATGCGGGAGTTCTACGGCGAGAAGTGGGCCTTTGTCACCGGGTGGATGTACTGGCTGAACTGGGCGCTGACCGGTGTCGCCGAGCTGTCCGCCGTGGGGCTGTACATCCAGTACTGGTGGCCGCTGATGCCTGCCTGGGCAACCGTGCTCATCGCGCTGGCCGTGGTGCTGGCAGTGAATCTGATGTCCGCCAGGGCGTTCGGCGAGTTCGAGTTCTGGGCGGCGATCGCGAAGGTCGGCGCGATCTTGGTGTTCCTCGCGGTCGGGCTGGTCGTGGTGATCGGTGGGTTCAACATCGGCAACCACCAGGCCGGGTTCCACAACCTGTGGAGCAACCCGGGTGGCTTCTGGCCGGCCAGCGGCGACTACGCCTGGTACGGGCCGATCCTGGTGATGTCCGGCGTGGTGTTCGCCTACGCGGCCATCGAGATGGTCGGCGTGGCGGCCGGCGAGATGGCCAACCCGACCCGTGAGGTGCCCAAGGCCGTCAACGCCGTCATCTTCCGGATCGCCATCTTCTACTGCGGCTCGATCCTGCTGCTGGTCTCCATGCTGCCGACCACCGAGTTCAAATCGGGGACCAGCCCGTTCGTCACGGTCTTCGACCGGATGGGCCTGGGCTGGATGAGCACGCTGATCCAGATCGTGCTCATCGTGGCCGCGATGTCCAGCCTGAACGCCGGCCTCTACTCCACCGGGCGGGTGCTGCGCAGCCTGGGCATGTCCAAGCAGGCCCCGTCGTTCACCCTCAAGATGAGCGCCTCGGGCGTGCCGTGGGCCGGCATCGTCATGACGTCGGTGGTGTTCGTCCTCGGTGCCGGGCTCAACGCGCTGGTCCCGGACGCGTTCGAGATCGCCCTGGAGGCCGCGGCGATCGGCGTCGTCTTCACCTGGGCCACCATCTTCCTGTGCCAGCTGCGGCTGCGCGCGCTGGTGAAACGGGGGGTGGTGCCGGCCAGCCCGTTCCAGATGCCGGGTCACCCGTACACCAGCATCATCGGGCTGGCCTTCCTCGGCCTGATCATCGTCGGCTTGGCCATCTCGGGCTGGCAGAGCAGCCCGTACTTCGGCCACAAGGTCACCTTCCTGGTGGTCGTGTTCGGGATCCCGATCCTCACCGGGGTGCTCGCGCTCGGTTGGAAGCTGGTGAAGCCAGCGGTCATGGCCAATACCAACGGGCAAATCAAGGCGGTCTGGTCCAACGACGGGCCGACGTACGGGCCGAACGTCGATCCGGACGACCTCGACCCGGCCAAGCCTTCGGGCGAAGGGAACTGAGATGGCGAACACAGTGCGACGGCTGGCCGCGGCGGCGCTGGCGGGGCTCGCCGTCGTTGTTCTGGCCGCATGCGGTGGCTCCGGCGGCGAGGGGCCGAACCCCTCGCCCGCGCCGGTGCCCGGGGCAACCCCCAACGGGCGGCTCACCATCGGGATCCCGTTCGACGAGCCCGGCATCGGGCTGAAGGACGGCACCAGCTACCGCGGCTTCGACGTGGAGACCGCGACGTACGTGGCCAAGGCGCTCGGCGTGCCGGAGGCGAACATCACCTGGGTGGCGGCGTCCGGAGGCGAGCGGGAGCAGCTGCTGACCAGCGGCCAGGTGGATCTGATCTTCTCCACCTACTCGATCACCGACGACCGCAAGCGGTTGGTCGACTTCGCCGGGCCTTACTTCGTCGCCCACCAGGACCTGCTGGTGCGCCGCAACGAGACTGAGATCACCGGGCCGGAGACGCTGAACGGCAAGGACCTGTGCGCGGTGACCGGCACCACCTCGGCGGCGAACGTGCAGGCTCGCTACCAGGGTCGGATCCGGCTGAAGGAGTTTCCCAGGTGGTCCGACTGCGTCCAGGCGCTGGCCGACAGCCAGGTCGACGCGGTGACCACCGACGACGTCATCCTGGCCGGTTACGCGGCTGACCCGCAGTACCGTGGCCAGCTGAAGGTGGTCGGCAAGGGCTTCTCCGATGAGATCTACGGGGTCGGCGTCCGGAAGGGCAACACCGCGCTGCGCGACCAGGTGAACGCGGCGTTGAAGCAATACGTCGCCGACGGCTCGTGGCGGAGGGCCCTGGGCATCACCGTGGCGCCCTCGGGCTATCAGATCCCCGACCCGCCGAACCCGGGCACCGCCTGAGTCCGGATCTCCCAGGCGCGCCAGGGGCGGCGTGGCTGGCTGTCGTGGCACGGATCGATGCCGATGATCCGGCCACCGGGTAGGACGGTGGTCTCGTGCTTGGCCTCCTCATCGAGGACGGTCAGCCGGGCTAGGTCAGCGGCGGCGCCGTTGGCGGTCCGGAAGCGTCGCCGCTTCCAGTCGAAGATCGTGTCATGACCGTGGATCTGGCTGAACGGCAACGTCGTGGCCAGCCAGCTGGGCAACAGCTCGGTGGCGGTGTCGGCCCATACCGGGCCGACACTGCGGGCGCGCCGGCGTCCGTGCAGCAGCGTGCCGGCGCGGAACAGCGCGCCCTCGTTCGCGCCGATCAGGGCGTTGATCCTGATCGCGGCCTGCTCGGCGCTGCTCGTCACAGTGAGCGCGGTACGCCAGAAGCCCGCCGTGACGCCCGCGTGGGTGACCAGGAAGCTCTCCCCGTTGTTGCGCGAGTCGTCGCGCACCCAGGTGGCCACCCGCATCTGCCCTTCGGCCCACCAGCGGCGCAGGGTGTCCCCCGACCGGGCGCTGATCCGCTCCGGCCAGTGGAACACCGGATCGCGCAGGTAGTGGGCCTCGTGGTTGCCGACGAGCTGGATCCACTGCGTCGGCTGGTCGGTCAGGTAGCCGTCCACCAGGGCGACCACCGCGTCGGAGGCGGGGCCGCGGTGAATCAGGTCGCCGACCTGGATGACGGTCAGGTCGGCGGGCAGCCGGCCGGTTTCGCCGTCGGCGCCGAGCCGTCGGAGCTCGGCGCGCAGCTCGTCGAGGTGACCCGAAATGTCGCCGATGACCGCGACGCGGTGCGCCGGGGGCACTACCGAGCCGGCTCCGGTGAGGCCCACGCCTCGGCGGGGACGAACTGCGAGATGTTGTCCATCCGTCGCTGAACCGACGAGATCTCCCGGACCGCCTGGGCGATCACGCTGCGGTCGATAGAGGACATCCGACTCATGGTGATCAGGTCGGACGGCCGGTCGCCGGCCCGGTGCTGCATCAGCTGGTAGCGCAGCCGCAGCCGTTGCAGCACCCCGAACACCTCGATCAGCGTGTTGGCATGCTCGTCCGGCATCATGGCCGACCCGGAGGCCGCCCGCAGCCGCTCGGTGGTGGGCAACGCGGCGGAGCCGACGCTCAGCGCGGCCCAGCGGGCGATGTTGACCACGGGCAGCAGCGCGTGCCTCTTGATGTCGAAGGTGTCCGGCTGGCGGGCCAGGATGTGCCGCATCGGGCGCAGCTTCGCGCGCTTGGACAGCGACTCCTGCAGGAGCAGCCGCATGGTGCCCGGATGCCGCCGCAGGTCACCGAAGACCCGGGCCACCGCCGGCAGCCCCGGGTCGCCATGGATGGGGCGCCCGTCCACCAGCAGCGAGGTCATCATCGCCCCGTTGTGCTCCACCGGCGAGGCCAGCCACTCCTCGCCGGCCGCGCGCCAGGCGGCGTTGGTCCGGGCGAACAGGGGGTGCCGCGCGGTCGCGCCGTGCTCGTCGCCGCTGAGCCCTGCTCGCGCCAGCACCTGGTAGACCTCACCGAACGCCGCCCGGTAGCGAGCGATCTCGGCGTCCGGGACGGACCCGTCGAACGCCGCCGCCGAGTCGACGTCCGAGCTGAGCACCGCTTCCCGCCGTCCGTTGCTGCCCAGCGACAGCCAGGTGAAGGCGTCCACGGAGAGCTCCGGGTGCCGGGCGAAGACGAACCCGATCGCCCGCCGGACCAGCGTGTCGACCACGGCGGAGTACACCGCGATCACCCGGTTGGAGGCCAGGCCTCGGGACAGCAGGTCGCCCAGCATGGCCGGTATCCCGGCGGCGTGGCAGGCCAGGTCCTCGACCGAGGTGGCCCGGCGCAGCTGTTCGTGCAGCGAGACCCCGGCGGTGGTGGGTGAGATGGCGAAGTCACGTGGGCAGACGATCCCGCGCAGCCCCCCGGCCCGGTCGGTCACCAACAGGAACTCGGCGTCCCGGTCGAGCAGGAGCAGGAGCGCCTCGGCGGCGGAGTCGCCCAGCAGAGTGGTGGGCACCGAGGTGTCCATCACCGAGTGCGCGGGGGAGCTCGGCGGCAGGCCCTCGACCAGCACGCGGGTGCGCAGCACCGAATCGGTGACCAGCCCGAACCGTCCGTGCTCGAGCTTGACCACGGCGTAGGGCTGGCCCTCGGCGGTCATCCGCCGGGCCACCTCCATGACCGGGGTGCTCGGCTCGACGACGATTGGCGGCCGGACGATCAGGTCGTCGACCAGGCTGTAGGTCGGCGCGGCGGGCACCCGGCTGCGGGCCGAGGACATGATGTCGGCGAGGAACCCCGCGCCGCGACGCGAGGCGAACACCGGCGCGGCCAGCGCGGCCGGGATGCGCACCGCGACGACCTCGCCGGCGGCGACGGCACGGGGACCGATGGAGCGCTCGGTCAGCATGGCCGAGAACCCGAACACGCCGCCCGGCGCGACCACCTCATCGGGCCCTTCGGCGCGCCTGTCGGCGTCGTTCCACAGGTGCACGTGTCCCTCGAGCACGACGAATACCTCGACGCTCGGGTTCCGGAACGCGTCCAGGATGAGCTCGCCGTCGGCAAACCGGTCCACCCGCGCGCCCTGGGCGATGGTCTCCAGAGCGGTCGGGCCAAGTGAGTCGAAGGGCGGGTGCTCGGCCAGGAAAGCCGCGAGATCGGCCGGGTCCATGCCCGTCATGCTGCCACAAGGTCCCGGTCGAGCCAGGCGGGCTGTGTGAGCGAGACGCCGGCACAGCTGCCCAGAGCAGGGCAACGTTTCACCTGGTTGGCCGCTCGGATGGCCCGAATAGAGCAGTTCGTCCAGTCTGCCTGGCTCGTTGTGCTGAGCAAACCTATCGGCGGAGCCCGAGGACAACCATGACGAGCACGGCCCCGTTTCCGGCGCCTGAAGACGCACCGAAGCCCCCGGTCGACCAGAACGTCGGCGATCAGAAACCCAGCGACCCGGGCGCGGTCGGCGCCGGTGAGCAGCTGCGCTGGTTCAGCACCCTTTGGGTGATCGCGGCGGCGGTGCACTACACCGACAGCAACCCGCTGGGCGTGCTGCCGGTGCTGGCTCTGGGCCTGCCGGTGCTGGTGTTCCCGACCTCGGTGCTGGCGTTCGGCCTGTTCGTCGTGGGCGCCGGGGTGTCCGGCGCGATGAGCCTTCCGGCGGCGGCAAACCACAAGATGCTGAGCCTGCTCGTCGCGCTGGCGTTCGCGGCGGCGGCGCTCTGCGTGTGGGTCAAGCGCAACCGCCCGGACAGCCAGGGGACGTTCCTCGCGCGCTGGCTGGAAACCGCGCGCACCCCGGTGGGGCTCACCCTCCTGGTTGTCTACCTGTTCACCGTGTTCGACAAGCTGAACACGGGATTCTTCGACCCCGCGACGTCCTGCGCGGGCCGCCTGCTCGACCAGATGCTCGACTACAACGGAATCACGCTCGAACCGAGCGCGCTCATCGTGCGGGTCTCGTCGATCGGCACAGTGCTGGTCGAGGCGACCATCCTGGTCTGCCTGGCGGTGCCGCGGCTGCGGCGCTGGGGCCTGCTGCTCGGGGTCGGGTTCCACCTGGTGCTGGCGCCGGCCTCGTTCTGGGACTTCGCCACCATGGTGTTCGCGGTGTACGTACTGTTCGTGCCGCCGCGGATATTCGCCGGGCTGGCGCCCCGGTCGGCCGGCCCCCGCAAGATCGCCCTGGCCGCCTTCGGGCTGCACGTGCTGCTGTCCATCACGGTGACCCTGTCCGGCACGACGGACAGCGCATTCGGCCCGCGTTGGCACACCCTGCTCGTGCTGACCTGGTATGTCGCGTTGATCCCGATGATGGTCCAGCTGGTCCGGGCCTGCCTGACCGACCGGGGTCCCTGGCCGAGCTGGCGGGTTCGCCCGGCGGTGCTGCTGCTCATCCCGCTGCTGGCGTTCGTCAACGGGGCGGCGCCCTGGCTGGGCCTGAAGACCGTGGCCAGCTACTCGATGTTCAGCAACCTGCACACCGAGCCGGGCGCGACCAACCATCTGCTGCCGGGTCTCGCTGTCCTGCAGCTGGTCCCTTACCAGCGGGACACGGTCACCATCACCAAGGTGGACGTGACCAGAGACGGCAACTCCGGGAAGGTGATTCAGCCCCGGTGGACGCGGGAGAAGCCCCCGACCACCGTTCCCTTGATGGAGGTGCGGCGGATGGTGGGGGACTGGCGGGACGCCGGTGTCGCGAGCATCCACCTCGAGTACACCCGCGGCGGGGTGACGCACGTGGTGCCCAACGCGCTCACCGACCCGGTGGTCGGCGCACCGCTGCCCTGGTGGCAGCAGCACCTGCTGGCCTTCCGGGCGATCTCCTCGGCGGACGGGCCGGACATCTGCCGTTGGTGAGCTACCGCGCCGAGACGACCCGGGGCGTCGGCGAATACCACGCAGAGACGACGCGCCAACCGAGTTTTGCTGGAAGCCTTGAAGGCATGACCCGTCGTTCACCCGCTCCTCGAGCATGCGGAAAGCAGCGGGCCAGCCAGTGATCTTGCGTGAAATCCTGATGATCGCCCTGCGCGGTCTCCGCGCGCACAAGTTGCGCTCCGGGCTGACCATGCTCGGCCTGGTCATCGGTGTTGCGGCGGTCATCCTGCTCACCTCGTTGGGCCAGGGTCTGACCGGCGCGGTCAACACCGCCGTCGAACCGATCGCCAACAGCATCACCATCGTGCCGAAGCTGTCGCCGATCCCCGGGGGCCCGCCCTCCGAGTCGCTCACCGACGACGACATGCAGGCGGTCGCCAAGGCCTCACACGTCGCACTCGTGGTGCCGATGGTGACCGGGTCGACCACCGGAGCCGCTGGTCAGGTGTCCAGGGCGCTGACCGCCTCCACCCCGGGTGCGCAGTTTCTGTCCGCGTCCGTCACCGGATCCACGGCTGAGTACCTGACAGTCCAGCGCAAGACGCTGAGCGCCGGAACTTTCTACACCGAAGCCCAGGCCACGGCGGGGGCCAAGGTGGCGGTGATCGGACCGCTGGTGGCCAAGGCGCTGTACGGGCCGGACCCACAGGCCGCGCTCGGACAGACGCTGCGGCTCGACCACGCGCTGTTCAAGGTCATTGGCGTGATGGATTCCTTCGGTGCCGCCGGTGACAACGCCATCGTCATGCCGATCAAGGCCGCCCGGTCCGGCGTGTTCGGCAAGGGGATCGGCGGCAACCAGCTCAGCCAGCTTTCGGTGAAGGCCCACTCCACCGGCGATGTCAAGGCGGCCGTCGGCCAGATCACCGAGATCCTCCGCCAACAGCACCGCATCACCAACCCGCAGTACGACGATTTCCAGGTGCAGGACCTGGGCAGCCGAGTCAGCACCTTCACCTCGCTCATCGAGCTGATCGCCAACTTCGTCCCGGCGATCGCGGCGATCTCGTTGCTGGTCGGCGGGATCGGGGTGCTCAACATCATGCTTGTCTCAGTCACCGACCGAACCCGGGAGATCGGCACCCGCAAAGCCGTCGGCGCCAGCGGCCCGGCGATCCTGACCCAGTTCATCCTGGAGGCACTCACCGTGGCGGGCATGGGCGGGCTGATCGGCGTCGCGCTCAGCGTCGGGATGATCCTCTTGCTCAAGGCATTGCTGGCGAACGCCGGCGGCGTCGGTTTCCTGAGCTCGTTCGACCCGGTGCTGTCTCTCCCCCCGATAGCGGTCGCGTTCGGCATCAGCCTGGCCATCGGGCTCGTCGCCGGTGGCTACCCGGCCTGGCGCGCGGCTCGGCTCGAACCCATCGAGGCGCTGCGCTTCGAGTGACCAGCACCAATGCCCACGCGGACCGACCGGGGCACTCGCTGTTGATCGGCTGAGATGTCGTCTCAAGATCCACTGTGTTCCTCGCCACAGCCCGGCGTGTTGAAAATACCCGCAACCAAATGGCCGCTCGCGCGTCAACCAGAGAGGGCGCGAGTGGAAGACCGGGTCTCCCCGATAGTGACCCGGGTTTTGGAGAGGCGAGGGATGTTCAAGGTTCAGCGATTCGGTACGCGGCGCGCGACGGCTCTGGCCGGAGGTGTGTTCGTGCTGACCCTCACCGGCGGCTATCTCGCGGCGCCGGCGTTCGCCGACGACGATCCGGCCGCGGTGGTGGCGCAGGCCGAGGCGGCGCCGCTGATCGCCGGGACACCCTGCACAACCACTGCCCGCTCGTGCGTGGACCTGGACTCCCAGAAGGCCTGGCTGTTCAACGACGGCAAGGTCGTCCGGGGCCCGGTGCCCATCTCGTCGGGTGGCAACGGCAAGCCGACCCCGATCGGCCACTCCCTTCGGGTGTACCGCAAGGAGAAGGACCACAAGAGCCTGGAGTCACGGCTGCCGAACGGGCAACCGGCACCGATGCCCAACGCGGTGTTCTTCGAGGAACGGGCAACCGGCACCGATGCCCAACGCGGTGTTCTTCGAGGACGGCGGGATCGCCTTCCACAGCGGCAGCCCCAGCCGGTCCTCCGCCGGCTGCATCCACCTGAATCCGGCGGACGCCGAGGCCTGGTTCAACTACCTGGAGATCGGTGACCAGGTCCAGGTGGTGCGGGCCTCCCAGGAGCTGCCCAAGCACCGCAACGACGCCACCAGGGTCAGCACCCATGAGGGCGACGACACCGGGGACGACAGCGGGGACAACGGCGACGACAGCGGGGACGACGACTCGGACAACTGACCGCCGAGCCTTTGTGAACTGGCCAGACGCAAAGAACGTACAAGATTCGCGGCCGCGCCGGTCGTAGCGTCAAGCCATGTCCACGAGTCAGCTCGACACGGTGGCGAAGAACGGCCTCGCCAGATGAGTCTCGAATCCGTCAGATCCTTTCTGGCCGAGCATGCACCAGATGTTGCGATCATTCAGCTGGCCAGGAGCAGTTCCACGATGACGCTCTCCGCGGAGTGGAATATCGCCCCCGCGCAGATCGCCAAAACCCTGTCGCTCAAGGTCGGCGACCGCAACGTGCTGCTCGTTGCCTGCGGCGACTCTCGCTTGGACAACAAGAAGGTCAGGCTGGAGCTCGGCGGAAAGGCATCGATGCTCGCGCCCGAAACCGCGACGGCACTCACCGGGCACCCGGTCGGTGGGGTTTGTCCATTCGGGCTGGCGACCCCACTGCCGGTCTACTTCGATGCGCGGCTGAAAGCGTATGACGAAGTCGTGCCGGCGGCCGGATCAACGCACGCCGCCATTCGTATCGATCCGCTCCGCATGGCCGAGCTCGTATCGGCCACCTGGGTGGATGTGTGTAAATGAACGCCACCGTCGTGACCGGGCTCACCTGGGCTCAGCGGCTCGAGGAGCTTCTCGGCGACGCTATCGGCCGCTAGTGATTCGCTAGCGCTGGCACTAGCGTGCAGACCATGACGGAGCATCCCGCGAGAACCTTGGCCCGGCTGCTGGAGCAGGCATCCTCGGACGATCGCCAGGCAATCACCGGATGGTTGCTGGAGAGCCAGGCGGCACCCGCGCGCCGTGGCCAGGCCAGGCAGGGGCACCAGTTCCGGACGGTGATCTCCGATCGTCCGCTCAGGGCGTTGTCCCCCGGCGAGGACAGTCAGCTGGTGACCGTTCGGCTCCCCCAGGATCTGCATGCCCAGCTGCGCGATTGGTGTGGGGAGCACGGGTTCTCCATGGCGGCGGTAATCCGTGGCCTGGTCGAGCGCTTTCTCAGCAACGAAGGCCGGCCCGCCGTGGCCGAGGAGTCCGGCACCGAGCCGCCGGATTGATCACGGTCGCCAACTGGGCCGTGTCCCTCGGCCCCGGCGGGGGTGCTGCTTCAGCGGGTCGCCTCCGCCGGGCCGGCATGCTCGGCGCCGCCGCGGACCTCTCGCTCCAGCGCGGCGGACAGGTCGGATGCGGTCAGGATCATCGCCACCAGGAAGTCGGTGAGGTGCTCGCGGGTGACCTCCAGCTCGCCGCGCAGCCAGGCCGCGAGCAGCTCCAAACACCCGCTGACCAGGGTGATCGCCCCCAGTTCGGTGTCCACCCGGGACGGCGCCGCGGCACCGAGCAGCTCCTGCGCCCGGTTGGTCACGATGGTGGCGAGCAGCCGGACCGCGTCATGTCGGCGGCGCGCGTCATGTCGGCGGCGCTGCAGGGCCTCGGTGGCCTGCGACTCGAGCAGTAGCCGGCCCCGGCGCGGGTCCTCGTCGAGGAAGGCGACCACAGCCGAGATGACCGCCCGGGCCTGTGCCCTGGCATCCGCCGGCTGACCGTCGAGCACCTCGACCACTATCGTCGCGCCGTTGGTGAACAACTCGTCCACCAGCGCCAGCAGCACCTCGTCGCGGTCGGCGAAGCTCTCGTAGAAGTAGCGGTCGTTGAGCCTGGCCCGCCCACATACTCCTCGGACGGTCACCCCGGCCGCGCCCTCGGCGGCCAGTACATCCAGCGCGGCCTCGAGCAACGCGGCGCGGCGCCGTGCTCGGCGCTGCTCCGCTGAGACACCGCCGTAGGGGCGCACCGGGTCAGCCACGGTCAGATCCTCCCACCTTGACCTCGACGAAATACTGGTGAACACTGTCACCAGAACCGTTTTGGTGACAACACTCACCAGATATCAGTGCAGGAGGTCGACGATGATGACCGCGCTGGACGATCGGCTGCCGAATCCGCCGATGCTCGCGGCGTTCCCCTTCTCCCTGGGCCTGCGGCTGATGGCCGGCGCGGACGTCCGGGCCAGCCAGGCCCAGCTGGACGCGTTCCGGCGGTTCGCCCAGGTCGGCGACCCTCGGGCGGACGCCCTGGTGGCCTCCCTGAAGGGGCTGCCCAGCGGCCGGGGGCGCGAGCTGTTCGAGAGTGCGCTCGAGCGGGGCATCGAGTCCGTGCCGGACGCCCCGGACGAGCTGGTGGCCTTTTTTGCCCACGTCGACGAGGTGCCGTACTGGCTGGACACCGAGCAGCTGGAGCTGGCCGCGCGGGTCACCGGCCGCACCGGGCTGTGGGGCATGGTGGTCGCGCTGCCGCAACTGGCCTTGATGGGCGGCTACCTGGCCTCCCGCCCGGACAAGACGCTGGTCGCCACGGGTGACCTGGACACCATGGCCCCGCGCCGGCTGGCCGAGACGGCGAACTGGTGGGTCGAGGTGACCTCGCCGGGCGCGCTGGGCCGGTTTGAGCCGGGGTTCAAGAGCGTGCTGCGGGTGCGGCTGATGCACGCGCACGTCCGGGCGGCAATGAACCAGCGCCCGGACTGGGACCACGCCGCGTGGGACCACCCGGTGAACCAGGTGCAGATCGCCGGCACGCTCATGTTGTTCTCGCTGGCCAGCCTGGCCGGGTGCCAGGCAGTGGGGCTGCGCTTCTCGGCCAAGGAGCGCGCCGCGGTGTTCCACTCCTGGCGCTACGTCGGCTGGCTGATGGGCATCGACCCCGAGCTGCTCCCGGTCACCGAGACCGACACCTGGCGGCTGCTCTGGCTCGAGGCCGCCACCGAGTTCCAGCCGGATCCGGACTCCCGCCGCCTCGGCCAAGCCCTGGCCAGTGCGATGGGGCCGCTACTGGTGCCCGGTGACGGGGTGCTGTCCCGGGCGGCGGCGCACGCGCTGACCGGGTATCTCACCTCGTACAGCCGGCTACTGCTCGGCGGCGCCAACGCGGACTTCCTCGGGCTGCCGGACAGCAAGCCCTTCCAAGCCGCCGTACTGGCGACCGCGGTGGTCAACAGGACGGCGGAGTACGCGCGACTCGCGATCCCCGGCATGACCCGGCTGGGCGAGTCGCTCGGCCGCCGGTCGCGGAGGGCGCTGATCAGCCGGATCATGCGCGCGCAGCGAGGCGACCCCAGCTACCGCCGGCACGACCAGCTGCACGCCCGCGGCCCGGCGAAGCTCACCCGGGTCAGCTAACCCGGATAACCGAACAGACGGTTTACCCCGGCCCGGAAAGCGAGCAGGCTGGCTCCGGCACCGCAGTCGCGAGAAATGACCGTCATGATCAAGATCGGTGAGTTGACTCAACAACTGAGCGTGAGCCCCGAAGGCGTGGGGGTGCTCGTGACCCGTCTTGACGAGGAACTACCCGCCGAGCAGCCGAGCATTGACCTCCCCGACGAGCTGGACGCCTACGCACTGCTTCCTATCCCGGAGCTCTACCTGGGCTGACCACCGCCGAACGGCACACACCGGACGCCCGCTCCGGTGTTTCCGGCTGGGCAGGTCACGGCGAGCCGGCCAGCAGGTCTCGAACCGGGCACGACCCGGGCGGACCACCTGCCAGAGCCTGCAACGGCGCGTGACCCACCGGATACTGAGCGTCTCATCCACGCTCTGAGAGGTATCCCATGCTCGCCTTCGTCGCGGCCGTGCTCTTCCTGATCGCCCTGATCTTCGAGCTGGCCGGCATCTCGCTCGCCGTGATCACAGCAACCGTCCTGGTCACGGCCGGACTGCTGTGTATGGCGCTGTTCCTGGCCGGGGTCGGCGGTAGCGCCCGGCGGTTCGGGCGCTGACGCTCCCCCGGCAGCCGAATCGGGCTTGACCAGATCGGGCTGGTCCGGCACGGGGCCGCCAGGCTCAGCGCCGGGCCCGCACCGCCGCTGCCAACTCGTCGAGCAACACCGACGTCGTCTCCCAGGCCAGGCAGGCGTCGGTGATGCTCTGCCCGTGGGTGAGCGCCTGGCGCTGCCCGAGGGTGAGCTCTTGGCGGCCCGCGACCAGGAAGCTCTCCATCATCACGCCCATGATCCCCTGCTCACCGGCGCCCACCCTGGCGGCGATCTCCGAGACCACCTCGGCCTGCCGGATGTGGCTCTTGCCGCTGTTGCCATGACTCGCGTCGATGATCAGCCGCTCGGCCAGCCCGGCGGCGCGCAACCGGTCCAACGCGGCCGCGACGTCTGGGGCGGAGTAGTTCGGGCCCCGTGAGCCACCGCGCAAGATCACATGGCAGTCCGGGTTGCCGGTGGTGCTGATCAGGGCGGCCAACCCGTCCACGTTGATGCCGGGGAAGACGTGTTCGCCGGCCGCCGCGCGCACCCCGTCCACCGCGACCTGCACGTCGCCGTCGGTGGAGTTCTTGATGCCGACCGGCATGGACAGCGCGCTGCACAGCTGCCGGTGCACCTGGCTGGCCGCCGTGCGCGCGCCGATCGCGCCCCAGGACACCACATCGGCGAGGAACTGCGGAATGATCGGATCCAGGAACTCGCACCCTACCGGCAGCCCCAGCTCAGACACGTCGAGCAGCAGCCCCCGCGCCAGCCGCAGCCCCTTGTTCACCGCGTAGCTGCCGTCCAGCTCCGGGTCGTTGATCAATCCCTTCCAACCCAGTGTGGTGCGCGGCTTCTCGAAGTACGCCCGCATCACGATGCGCAGCTCGTCGGACAGCCGCTCGGCGTCCTTGGCCAGCAGCGCCGCGTACTCCAGCGCGGCGTCCCGATCGTGGATCGAGCACGGGCCGACCACCACGACCAGCCGATCGTCGGCACCGTTCAGGATGTCGGTGATCTCGGATCGGGCGCGCTCAATGAACGGCGCGACCTGAGGCGGCATGGGATGTTCCTGGCGCAGCAGCGCGGGCGGGATCAGCGGGCTGATCTTCGCGGTGCGCTTGCCGTCCAGCAGCGGCGCAGCGGTCGGATCAAGCGTGACAGTCATGACTGGGGGGCGTCCTCTCTGGGTGGAACCGCCCCGAACCTTCAGCCGAGCCGGCTCACGTGGAATCCGGCTCAGGGGGTGGGAGGTCAGCGCAAACGGCCGCTGGCGGGCCCACCCGGGGCCGGCCTGCTAAACCAGAAATAACGCCGCACGTTCCGGAGTCTAGCGCGTCGCGCCCACCCGCGTCCGCCTAGATCACCAGCCCCACCAAAACCCCAGTCCAGACCCCGTGAGTGGCAATGGTCGCTATAGCGACCATTGCCACTCACGGGTGTCTAGCTGGCGGTGCGGTCGCCTAACCCGCCTGGAGGTGCTCGGCGAGGAAGGCGACCTGGTCGGCGACGATGCGCTCGCGCAGCGGGGAGTGGTAGACCTCGAAGTGATCGGCCGGGTAGTGCCGCACGGTGGCGCGGGGGGCGGTCGCGGCGGCGGCCGGCACGCTGGTCGGGTCGATCAGCGTCTCGTGGTCGCTCACACAGACCAGCAGCGGGCAGCGCACCTCGGGCAGCCGGGCCACGGCGTGGTAGCGCAGCATGTCCAGCGCGGCGGCCGCCGGCACGCGGTTGTCGAACGTCGACTCCTCGCCGACCAGGGAGTGCCAGCCCTCCCAGGCGCCGAGCTGGGTGACGAACGCCGACTCCCCGGGGCGCCCGACGATCCGCAGGTACCGGCGCGGCCGACCGGTCGACGCGCGGACCAGATCGGACAGGATCGGCCCGGTGAACCTGGCCAGTTGGCCGACTCCGGCACGCAGTGCGACCTGCCGCCCGCTGAACACCGGGCACTGCACGACGGCGGCCGCCAGCTCGGGGTATCGCGCGGCGGTGGCGACCACGTGGCTGGCGCCGAAGGAGGTGCCCCACAGGGCGATCCGGTCGGCGTCCAGCTCGGCGCGGGAACGGACGAACGCCAGCGCGGCCCGGACATCTTCCAGGTAGCGGCGCACGCTCATCAGCCCGCGTGGCTCACCCTCGGAGCGGCCGAGGTGCCGGAAGTCGAACGCCAACACGGCCAGGCCGGCGGCGGAGAACGCCCGCTCGTAAGCGGCCAGCCCCATGTCGTGGGTGGCCCCGCCGCCGTGCACCAGGACGACGACCGGATGCGGGCCGGGGCGGCTGGGCGCGACCGGAAGGGTCAGCCACGCCGCGCAGCGGGCGGCCGATCCGGACGGGAAGCTGGTCTGCTCTGTGACCGTCTCAGGCATGTCCTACTCCATTCAAGTACTATGTACGTGAACCCATCTGAACACGTACCACGTACGTAATCAAGGAGGACGGTGCCCGCGCCACGGAAGTTCACCCATGAGCAGCTGCGCGACGCCGCGCTGGCCATCGTCGATGAGCAGGGCCTGGATGCGTTGACCATGCGCGCGCTGGCCGCCCGGCTGGGCACCGGCGCGATGACCATCTACAACTACGTGGACCGACGGGACGGGCTGGACGGCCTGGTCACCTCGGGCGTGTGGGCCTCCGCGCCGCTGTCGACGGATCGGCACGCGGACTGGCGCGACGAGCTGCGGGAGGTAGCCAGCGGAATGTGGCGGGCGGTCCGCGCCCATCCGAACGCCATCCCGCTGCTGCTCACCCGGCGCACCATGGACTTGACAACCCTGGACCAGGCGGAGGCTCTGCTCGGGGCGTTGCGGCGGGGCGGATTCGGCGGGTTCGCGCTGCTCGCGGCGTTCCGCGCGGTGTCCGGGTTCGTCACCGGGTTCGCCCAGGCGGAGTTGGCCGGCCCGCTGTCGTTGACAAAGGAGGACAACCTCGCGGCGGTGCTCGCCAGAATGCGAGCCTTGCCGATCGGGCGCTACCCGGGGCTGCGCGAGGTCGCGGAGGCGGCCGCCGCCACCTCCCCGACGGCCGAGTTCACCGAGGCACTGGACCTGGTGATCACCGGGCTGAGCACAACTCGGCGTGCTGAGAGCCCCGACTCAGTGTGCTGAGAGCCCCGACTCGCGGAAGGACTGGACTGGACTGGACTAGTCGTAGTCGGTGAAGCCGGGGACCCACTCGGCCACGATTCGGCGGCTCGGCGCCCAGCAGTCGATCTGTCGATCTTGGCCAGCATGCTCATCCAGCCGACCACCACGCGCAGGAACATCAGGTACTGCGGGGGCAGGCTCATCGCCCGGCCGGTGCGGAAGTCGACGCTGCCGGGCGCGGTCACCCGGCCACCCTCGGCCTGCATGAATCCCCGGTTGTAGTGGAAGGTTTCCTCGCGCAGCGGGTTGGCCAGTGCACCGATGTAGCGCATGACGTCCTCGGCGGTGACCTTGTCCTCCAGACCGACGAAACCCTCGGCGCGCAGCAGGTCCATCATCTCGTCGGCCCGCTCGTCGGCGGCCAGCCGCAGGATCCGGCCGAGCGGGCGCGGAATGCCGTCGGGAAGCCGGGTCACCGCGCCGAAATCGATCATGCCGAGACGGCCGTCCGGGAGCAGCCGGAAGTTGCCGTGATGCGGATCCGAGTGCAGCAGGCCGACCCGGGCGGGCGAGGAGAAGTGCAGCTCCATCACCGTCTCGGCGATCCAGTCGCGCAGCTTCTGCTCCTCGGCGTCCGCAGCCGGGCGGTGCGCGAACTCCGACAGCGGCCGGCCTGGCATCCACTCCGAGATGATCACTTTGGGCGCCGAGGCGACCACCTTCGGGATGCGCACCTTGGGGTCGTCCGCCAAGGCGGCGGCGAAGGTCCGCTGACTGTCCGCCTCGGCGCTGTAGTCCAGCTCCTCGATCATTCCAGCTCCTCGATCATGCGGTCCTGCAGCTCGTTCAGCAGCCCGCGCACGTCGGCGCCGGGCACGATCATCTGCAGCAGCTTGGCGAACCGTTGCAGGGTGCGCAGGTCCGACATCAGCGCCTGGTCGGCTCCCGGGTACTGCACCTTGACGGCCACCTCGCGGCCGTCGTGCCAGACCGCGTGGTGCACCTGCCCGATGCTGGCGGCGGAGGCGTCCTCGGCATCGAACTCGGCAAACCGCTTAGGCCAGTTCCGGCCCAGCTGCTCGGCGAGCACCCGCTGCACGTCCTTGGCCGGCATCTTCGGCGCGTTTGCCTGCAGCTTGATCAGCGCATCCTGGTACGGCTCGGCGAGCTCGGTGGGGATCATCGCCTCGTACACCGAGAGCGCCTGACCGAACTTCATCGCGCCGCCCTTGAGCTCGCCGAGCACGGCGAAGATCTGGTCGGCGTTGCGGATGGCCAGGTCGGCGGCGATCTCGTCGCGGTCCCCACCGGTGAGCCGCTTGGCCCAGCCGGCGGCGGCCCGCCCAGCGAAACCGACCGGAAGGGATCCCAATCGGGCGGTGCGCTGGATAGCTCGCTTCGGCGGATCGGTCACTAGATCACGGTAACCTACCGACGGTAACTTGGCGACACACATTCAGGCGGTCCCCAGCGGACCCGCACGCCGACCCGGTCAGGCCCTGAGCTGCGGGTAGAGGTTGGCGATGTCGCCGGACACGGCGGCCTTGGCCTGCCGGGAGGTCTCGTCGGCGAGCACCTCGAACGCGCCAGCCTCGATCCCGTCCAGCGCCGCCTTGGCGATATCGGCCGGGTTCTCCTTGGGCGCCGTCACCGCGGCGGTCATGTCAGTGTCGACGTAGCCCATGTGCAGGCCGGTGACACCGATGCCGCGACCCAACAGTTCCAGCCGGATCGCATTGGTCTGCAGCCAGAACGCGGCCTTGGTCGCGGAGTAAGCACCGTGCCAGGCGACCCAGGACAGCGCCGAGTGCGCGTTCAGGATGTGGCCGCCGCCGTTGCGCTCGATGATCGGAACGAAAGCCCGGGTGACGTTCAGCGGTCCGAAGAAGTTGATCTCGAAGACCTTCCGGATGTCCTCCAGCGGAGCGTCCAGGTAGGTGTCCGGCGCGCTCCCGCCGGCGTTGTTGATCAACACGGTCACGTCCGGGGCGGCGGCGGCGAGTGCATCGATCGAGGCCTGGTCGACGACTTCCAGCGGCAGGTTCACCACCCGATCATCAGTGCTCGGCAGCGGGTTGCGGGCGGTCGCGTAGATCTTCTTGACGCCCCGGGTGAGCAGGTCGTCGACGATCGCCTTGCCGATTCCGCGGTTGCCGCCGGTGACGAGAACGACGGCGCCTTCGAGTGTGGTCATCTGCTGAGCTCCAGGAGAGTGGGAAACCGTTCTGTTTCCACCACCGTAAACCGATCTGTTTCCATCTGCAAGTTCAGCCGGTACGCTCGATCCCATGACGACCCAGGCGCGACCCCGCGAGCGGCTATTGGACGCGGCGGGCGATCTCTTCTATCGCGACGGCGTGAACGTCGGCGTGGACGCGCTCTGCCAGACGGCCGGGGTCTCGAAGAAGTCGATGTACCAGCTCTTCCGGTCCAAGGACGAGCTGATCGCCGAGAGCCTGGCCAGCCAGGGCCCTCGGTTCCTGCGAGCCCTGGAGCCCGGACCGGAGGACGGGACCACGCCGAGGGAGCGGATCCTGACGGTGTTCCAGCGGCAGGACCGACTGGTGACCGGTGACAGGTTTCTCGGTTGCCCGTTCGTCAACACCGCTGTCGAGCTGAAGAACCCGGAGCACCCGGGCAGCGTGGTCGCACGGCACTTCAAGCAGCGACTGACGGACTTCTTCGAGGCCGAGTTGATTGCTGCCGGAGTGGACAACCCTGGGTCGCTGGCGATCCAGTTGACGATCGTGTTCGACGGCGCGAGCGCCCGGGCCGTGGTGCGGGCTCAGGCGCTCGCGGGCGTCGGCGTTGCCATGGCTGCGGCATTGCTCGATAGCGCCGGCGTTGCGGCCGAGGAGGTCGCGAGCCAGGCCAGCTAGGAGGGTCCTGAACAACTCCGGCCGTAGCGAGCGGCGTCCAGGTGGTGTCATCGCAAGGCGGACGGTCGGGCCGATACCGCTGTTGTATCGGCCCGACCGTCCAACGCGGCGAGGGCGCCGCCTGGGCGTCGCGCAGTAGGCCCGAGTTGTTCAGGGCGCTCCTAGGCGAGCTGGCCGCCCACCGGCGCGCGTGAGCGCGCCAACCCCGAAGTCGGCGGTAGGCCGGCCGCCGACTCATTGGTCTAGACCAAAATTCACCTAGTGTTTGTTTTGCGCCTCTCGTTTGGTCTAGACCAAAGTGCGAATGTGGTCGCATGCGAATCGTGGTGATAGGCGGCGGGGTGCTCGGCACGATGCACGCCGTCCAACTGGTCCGTCGAGGGCACCAGGTGACTCAGCTGGAACGCGAGCCGGAGGCCAGGGGTGCCACGGTGCGCAACTTCGGGCTCATCTGGGTGTCCGGTCGTTCGGCCGCCGAGCTGCCGGTCACGCTGCGCGCCCGGGCGCTGTGGGAGCGCCTCGGCGCCGAGGTCCCGGGCATCGGGTTCCGGGCCAACGGATCGTTGACCGTGCTGCGCTCCGAGGCCGAGATCGCGGTGGCCAAGCAGGTCGCCGCCGACCCGGACGCGGCCGAGCGCGGAGTCGCGGTGCTCGACGTGGCCGAAGCGCGGCGGCACAACCCGGCGTTGCGGGGCCAGTTCCTCGCCGCGCTGTGGTGCAGGAAGGACGCCGCTGTGGAGTCCCGGGTGGCGCTGCCGGCGGTGCGCGCGCACCTGGAAGCGACCGGGCGCTACCAGTTCCTGGCCGGGCGGGAGGCGCGGCGGATCCACACCGGGTCGGGCGGCGCGCAGGTGCACGACCAGACCGGCGCCCGGCATGACGGCGACCTGGCGGTGCTGTGTCCAGGAGCAACCCTGTCCGGGCTGGCCGGGGAGCTGGCCGGCGAGCTGCCCGTCCGCCGGGTCCGGCTGCAGATGATGCAGACCGCCCCGCTGGGTGAGCCGCTGCCCACCGCGATCGCCGACGGCGACTCGATGCGCTACTACCCCGCCTTCGCCGGGCCGGCGCTGGAGGCGTTGCGCGTCGCCGAGCCGCAGTCGGCGGTGGCCACCGAGCACCACATGCAGTTGCTGTGCGTGCAGCGCCAGCACGGCGGGTTGACCATCGGCGACACCCATGCCTACACCGAGCCGTTCCCGTTCGACCTGGACGAGGCGCCCTATCAGCACCTCGCCGGGGTGGTCGAGTCGCTGCTCGGGCGGCCGCTGCCACCGATCGTGCGCCGCTGGGCCGGCGTCTACGCCCAGAGCCTGGACCCGACCGAGGTGGTCTACCGCCGGGCGGTTGACCCCGCGCTGTGGCTGGTCACCGGGCCGGGCGGGCGTGGCATGACGCTCGCTCCGGCAATCGCCGAGGACACCGCCGACCAGGCCGGTCTGTAGCCCACCTATTCGTCTATTCGTCGCCGCGGCGGCCAGAGCACCCCGCGGCACTCAACCTCCAAGGAGCGTGCGCATGACCGCGCAACAGGACATTCGGCTCGCCGTGCTGGACATGGCGGGTACCACCGTCGCCGATGACGGACTGGTGGAGACCGCGTTCGGCGCCGCGCTGGCCGCCGCCGGCGTCACCGAGGGCTCCGCCCGCGAGCCCGAGCTGTGGCAACACGTCCGGGACACCATGGGCCAGTCCAAGATCGAGGTGTTCCGCGCGGTGTTCGACGAGGACACCGCCCAGCTGGCCAACCGCGCGTTCGAGCAGTCCTACAACGACCAGATCGACGCCGGCCGGGCGGTACCGCTGCCAGGCGCGGTCGAGGCGATCCAGGCGCTCCGCTCGGCCGGCGTCCTGGTCACCCTGACCACCGGCTTCAGCCGGGACACCCAGCAGCGGCTGGTCACCGCGCTGAGCTGGAACGGGATCGCCGACCTGATCCTCTGCCCGGAGGACGCCGGCGGTCGCGGCCGGCCCTACCCCGACATGGTGCTCACCGCGCTGCTGCGGCTGCGGGTCGACGACGTGGCCCAGATCGCCGTGGCCGGCGACACGGCCAGCGACATCCGCACCGGTCGCAGCGCCGGCGCGTCGATCGTGGCGGGTGTGCTCACCGGTGCACACGACGGCGCGACCTTGCACGCCGCCGGCGCCACCCACGTACTGACCTCGATCGCGGACCTGCCCGCCCTCCTCCTGCCGGCCGTGGCGGTGACTGCCACCGCACGCCCGACCAGCTGAACCACCCACGTACGGACCGCTAGTGCCCTGCGTCCGCCCACCCCTCGCTCCACGCGGAGAAACCATGCGCATCCGACCGTTACTCGCCACGGCCGTGCTGGCCGTGCTCACCGCCCTGCTCGCCGGCTGCGGGGGTACCGCCGCCACCGGCTCCGGCGGCGAGTCCGTGACCGTGTACAGCGCCGACGGGCTCGGCACCTGGTACCAGAAGCGCTTCGCCGAGTTCACCAAGCAGACCGGCATCCCGGTCAACTACGTCGAGGCCGGCTCCGGGGAGGTGGTCTCCCGGGTGGACAAGGAGCGGACCAACCCACAGGCCGACGTGCTGGTCACCCTGCCGCCGTTCATCCAGCAGGCGGCCGAGCGGGGCCTGCTGCAGACCGACGGGGTCGGCACCGGCAACGCCGCCTCGGTGCCCGGCCGCGACGCCCAGGGCCGGTACGTGCCGCTGGTGAACAACTACCCGGTGTTCATCGTCAACCCGACCGCCGCCAGCCCGCTGCCCGCCACCTGGGATGACCTGCTCGCGCCCCGGTTCGCCAGCAAGCTGCAGTACTCCACCCCGGGCCAGGCCGGGGACGGCACCGCTGTGCTGCTGCAGTTGCAGCACGTGTTCGGCAAGCAGGGTGCGCTGGACTACCTGGCCAAGCTGCAGGCCAACAACGTCGGCCCGTCCTCCTCCACCGGCAAGTTGCAGCCCAAGGTCAGCAACGGCGAACTCGCGGTGGCCAACGGCGACGTGCAGATGAACCTGCAGTCCATCGTCAACGACAAGGCCAACTTCCGGTTGTTCTTCCCGGCCGACGCCACCGGAGCCCGGTCCACCTTCTCGCTGCCCTACGAGATCGGGCTGGCCGTCGGGGCGCCGCACGCCGACGCGGGCCGCCGACTGATCGACTTCCTGCTCTCCGCCCCGGTGCAGGGCACCGTGGGCGCCGACGCGATCGGCGTGCCGGCCCGCGCGGACGTCAAGCCGACCGACCCGAACACCGTCAAGATCAACGAGGCGCTGCAAGGCGTGACCATCTGGCAGCCGGACTGGGACACGGTCTCCCGGGAGATCAACGCAGACGTGACGGCCTACCAGCAGGCGGTGAACAAATGAACCAGCCCAGCAGCCAACCGACGAGCGATTCGACCACGGCTGACGCGGTGCTCCTGGACCGCATCGACCTGGACTACCGGCAGGGCCGCACCAGCACCCCGGCGCTGCGGGACGTGACCATCCGCATCAAGGCCGGCCAGACGCTGGCTCTGCTCGGACCCAGCGGCTCGGGCAAGTCCACCGCGCTCAAGGTGCTCGCCGGATTCCTCCAGCCCACCGCCGGGCGGGTCTACCTGGACGGGCGGGACGTGACCGACCTGCCCCCGGCGCGGCGCGGCATCGGCGTGGTGGTGCAGTCCTACGCGCTGTTCCCGCACCTGCGGGTGGACGACAACGTGGCCTTCGGGCTGCGCGCCCGCCGGCTGCCCAAGGACGTGATCATCGAGCGGGTCGCCGAGGCGCTGGGCCAGGTCGGCATGTCCGAGTACGGCCGGCGGCTGCCCCGGGAGCTCTCCGGCGGGCAGCAGCAGCGCGTCGCCATCGCCCGTGCGCTGGCCATCCGGCCCAAGGTGTTGCTGCTGGACGAGCCGTTGGCAGCCCTGGACATCCACCTGCGCCAGGGCATGCTCGCCGAGCTGCAGCGGCTGCGGGCCAACCTGCCGGACACCGCGATCCTGTTCGTCACCCACGACCAGGCGGAGGCGCTCGCGCTGGCCGACCAGATCGGTGTGATGCGGGCCGGTCGGTTGGTCGATCTGGCCGACACCGACGAGCTGTGGCACCGCCCGCCCAGCCGGTTCACCGCCTCCTTCCTGGGCGGGGCAAACCTGATCCCGGTCACCATCGCCGCCACACCCGACGAGTCCTCGGCGGTGGTCAAGGTGGCCGAGGCCAAGTTCGTGGCCGACCGGGCGGTGGACTGGTCGCCCGGCGCGCCGGCGGTCCTCGCCGTGCGCCCGCACGCCCTGCGGCTGACCAGCTCGCTGGACGGACCCGACGTGCTGCCCGCCAAAGTCACCAGCGCGCAGTGGCGGGGCCCGGCGACCCGGGTCACCATCGCCGTTGACGCGCTGCCCGACCTGCTCGTGGAGATCGACGAACCGGGCGTGATCCAGCACCAGGTGGGCGACCGGGTCGGCGTGCACATCCCGCCGCACTCCGGGGTACTGGTGCCCGCCGACCGGCCCGAGCCGGACTCCACGACCCCTAGCGGGGCCAGCAGCGGCGCTGGCACTCAAGCTGGCGCCCGAGCCGGGGCCGCCGTTTCCGCTGTGCGGACCGCGCCCGCACCGCTGGAGAACACGCCATGACCACACTCACCGCCCCGGCGCCACCCCAACCCCCGGCACCGGGCGCCGAGCGCGGCCCGCTGCGCATCCCGGCCGCCGCCTGGGTGGTACCGCCTCTGCTGCTGATCCTGGGCTTCGTCGGCTGGCCGATGGTGACCGTGCTCGGTGAGTCGGTGCGCGACCAGAACGGTGCGCTGAGCCTGTCCAGCTGGTCGACGGTGCTCACCTCCGGGGAGTTCCGCAACGCGCTGCTGCGCACCGCCCAGATCGCCGTCGGCTCCACCATCGGCGCGCTGATCCTCGGCTCGTTCCTGGCGCTCGTGTTGGCATTCGTGCCGTTCCCCGGAGCCGGCCTGGTCGCCCGCTTGATCGACACGGTGCTGGCGCTGCCGTCCTTCCTGATCACGCTGGCGTTCACCTTCCTCTACGGCAGCGCAGGGGTGCTGCAGGCGGTGATCACCAGCGTGGCCGGGCCGGGCGCCACGTTGCCGCCGATCCTCACCTCGCCGCTCGGGGTGATCCTGGCCGAGATCACCTTCTTCACCCCGTTCGTGGTGCGGCCGCTCTTGGCGGCGCTGTCCGTGCTGCCCCGCGAGCAGTTGGAGGTGGCAGCCAGCCTGGGCAGCCTGGGTGCCGGCCCGCTGCGGGTGTTGCGCACCGTGGTGTTTCCCGAGGTGCTGCCGGCGCTGGCGGCCGGGGGCAGCCTGGTGCTGCTGCTGACGCTCAACGAGTTCGGCATCGTGCTGTTCACCGGCGCCAAGGATGTGACCACGCTGCCGGTGCTGATCTACACCCGGGGCGTGGTGAGCCTGGACCTGCCCAGCGCCGCCGTAGTGGCCACCGCGCAGGTGGTGCTCTCCCTGGCGCTCTACAGCGCCTATCGCTTCGGGTTCGGCCGCCTCAGCTCCCGAGACGCCACACCGGAACCCCAGGAAGGAGCCGGCAATGCTGCTCTGGTCGCGCACCAGTAAGGCCATCGTCCTCGCGGTCTTCGCGGTGCTGGTCGCCGTCGTGGTGGTCGCCCCGCTGGCGACCGTGTTGCTGGCCGCCGTCGCCGGCCGGTGGACCGGGGCACTGCCTTCCGAACTGACCGGCGAGCACCTGGCCGACGCGGTCAACCCGGACGGGATGGCCAGCCTGCTGGTCAGCGTGCAGACCGCGCTGCTCGCCGGGATCGCCTCCGTGGTGATCGGCACCTGGGCCGCGGTCGCCGCCCACGACGCCCCTGGCCCGGTGCGCCGGCTCACCCTCGGGCTGTGCCACCTGCCCATCGCGGTGCCCTCGGTGGTGGTCGGACTGGGCCTGCTGATCGCGTTCAACCGCCCGCCGCTGCTGCTCGGCGGCACCCAGTGGATCGTGATCCTGGCCCACGCGGTGCTGGTGCTGGCGTTCACCGTCAGCACCGTCACCGCCGGGTTGGACCGGCTGGACCCGGCCTACGAGCAGGCCGCCCGCAGCCTGGGCGCCAGCGAGGCCCGGGTGCTGCTGCGGGTGCGGCTGCCGCTGCTGCTGCCCTCGCTGGCGGCGGCCGCCGGGCTGGCTGTGGCGCTGTCCATGGGGCGCTGTCCATGGGCGAACTGGGCGCGACGATCATGGTCTACCCGCCGAGCTGGCGGACCCTGCCGGTGACCATCTTCACCCTCAGCGACCGGGGCGACGCGTTCCTGGCCAGCGCCAGCACCGTGGTCCTGCTCGTCGTCACCGCCCTGCTCCTGTTCGCCCTCTCCCGGATCCGCTCCCGCGCCGCCCTCCGGTAGGAGTCGTGAGTGGCGATGGTCGCTATAGCGACCATCGCCACTCACGACTTCGCTGGCAGGATCGTGGGGTGACCCAGCACACTGAGGCCTTGGACCAGCGCCCCGCGACCCACCCGCCCGCCGAAGTGCCGGACCAGCTGTTCGACGACCCGGCGCGCGAGCACCGGTGGCGGGCCAGGTTCACCGCCCCGAGGATCGGGCTGCCCGACTGGGCCCGGGACGCTCCGGACCGCTGCGTGTACCCGTCCAACTCCAGCGGCACCTGGGAGATCTACGCCTGGGACCGTGCCACCGACCAGCACCGCCAAGTCACCGACCGGCCGGCCGGCACCCACTCCGCCACGGTCACCCCGGACGGCGCCCGGCTGTGGTGGTTCGCCGACACCGACGGCGACGAATTCGGGCACTGGGTCGCCGAGCCGTTCGCCGGGCTGCCGACCCGGGACGAGCCGGAACCGGCGGTGCCGCTGCCTTCCGACCGGGCCGAGGACGCGCTGGACGGCTACCCGGCCGGCCTGGAGATCGGCCGCCGGGTGGTCGCACTCGGCACCGCCACCGACGACGGCAGCCGCATCTGGCTCAGCCGCGACGGCGGGCCCGCCGAACTGGTGTACGAGCACGCCGAGGACGCCGGGGTCGGCGCGCTCTCGCACGACGAGACGCTGCTGGCCATCTCGCACTCCGAGCACGGCGACTCCCGGCACCCGGCGCTGCGGGTGCTGCGCACCGAGGACGGCGCCGCGGTGGCCGAGCTGTCCGACGGCCCCGGCCGAGGACTGAGCGCGCTGGACTTCCCCGATCTGGACGGTGACACCCGGCTGCTGGTCGGCCACGAGCGGCGGGGCCGCGACGAGCTGCTCATCTGGGACGTGGCCACGGGCGTCCAGACCGAGCTGCTCATCGACCTGCCCGGCGAGCTGACCGGCGGTTTCTACCCGGACGGGACCGCCCTGCTGGTGGTGCACACGCATGCGGCGCGCAGCACGCTGCACCGCTACGAGCTGGGCAGCGGCCGGCTGGAGGCGCTGGGCACCGCACCGGGCTGCGTCGGCTCGGCCAGCGTGCGCCCGGACGGCACCGTTGAGTACGGCTGCTCGTCGGCGGCCAACCCGCCGTCCATCCGCGCGCTGTCCCCGGACGGTACCGACCGGGAGCTGATCACCCCGGCCGGCGAGCGGGCGCCCGGCTCGGTGCCGGTGACCGATGCCTGGGTGCCCAGCCCGGGCGGCACCGGCCCGGTGCACGCGTTGATCTCGGTCCCGTCCGGGGCCGGCAGGCCGCTGCCGACCGTGTTCGTGCTGCACGGTGGCCCGCACGCGGCCGACGAGGACCGGTTCTCCGCCGCGCGGGCCGCCTGGCGCCTGGGTGGACGCCGGCTTCGCCGTGGTGGAGGTCAACTACCGGGGTTCCACCGGGTACGGCAGCGACTGGCGGGACGCCATCGAGGGCAAACCGGGGCACACCGAGCTGGCCGACGTGGCAGCTGTGCATGACTGGTGCGTCGAGCAGGGGCTGGCCGACCCGGCGCGCTGCGTGGTGAACGGCTGGTCCTGGGGTGGCTACCTCACCCTGCTGGCCCTGGGCACCCAACCGGAGCGGTGGGCGGCCGGGATCGCCGGAGTGCCGGTGGCGGACTACATCAGCGCCTACGCCGACGAGATGGAGCAGTTGCGCGCGTTCGACCGGGCGCTGTTCGGTGGTTCGCCGGAGCAGCTGCCCGAGCTGTACCGATTGGCGTCCCCGCTGACCTACCTGGACCAGGTGCGCGCGCCGGTGCTGGTGCTGGCCGGAGAGAACGATCCGCGCTGCCCGATCCGCCAGGTGGACAACTACCTCGAGGCGCTGGCCGCCCGGTCCCGTGCCGGCGACGGGGTGGACTACCAGGTGCTGCGGTTCGACGCCGGGCACGGTTCGCTAGTGGTGGCCGAGACGCTGCGCCACACCGCCGCCGAAATAGCGTTCGCCCGCCGCGCCGTGCTCGGTTAGAGCGGCGCGACGGGCGAATGGGGCTCGGTAGGTCAGACCTTGGCGATCAGGGTGACGTCGACGTTGCCCCGGGTGGCCTTGGAATAGGGGCAGACCTGGTGCGCCTTGGCCACCAGGTCCTCAGCCTGCGCCTGGTCCAGCCCGGGCAGCGTGGCGGTGAGGGTCGCGGTGATCGCGAAGCTGGTGTCGTCAGGGCCGATGCCGATCGCGGCCTCCACCGTGGCGTCGTCGCTGATCTTGACCTTCTCGTTGCGCGCCACCAGACGCAGCGCGCCGTGGAAACAGGTTGAGTACGCGGCGGCGAACAGTTGCTCAGGGTTGGTAGCGCCGCCCGGCCCGCCAAGTGCCTGCGGCATCTTGAGCTGAAGGTCGATGATGCCGTCGTCGGAGCGGACGACGCCGTCGCGCCCCCCACCTGAGGAAACGGCGTGCGCGGTGTACTTGACGTCCATGTTTGTGGGCCCCTTCGTCACGCGTGTGTGCGCACCGCGCCCGTCGCGCGTTTTGTTGTCATTCACGGATTTGGCGCCGGTGCGCTCTTGAGAACCTTCCACACCGGTTTACCATCAGCATCCCGTAGCGCGCCGTTATCACACCGGAAACAGTGAGTGGGGATCATGGCGATCCAAGGAGGCACTACGTGGGTTTGTGGCGGGTACATGTCGAGGTCGAAGACCGTCCTGGACGGTTGGGCGCACTGGCCGCGGCGGTAGGTGGCGCAGGCTGCAATATCGTGTCGATGACGGTGCTCAGCGAGCGCGGGCCGGACGGCTCGGTCACCGACGAGCTGCTGGTGGAGGCGGCCGATGAGCGGGCCGCCGCCGCGCTGGCCGATCGCATCAGGGCCGCCGGAATGGGCTGCACCCTGGCGGTGCCAGCCGGAGCGGGCGAGCTGCGCGACCCGGTGACCACCTCGCTGGCGTTGGCCCGTCGGGTGGCCAGCGATCCGGCCGCCGCGCCTCGAGCGCTGGCCAGCCTGCTGCATGCGCGGGTGCTTCCCGAGGCAAGCGTGCCAACCGTGCCTGGCGAGGCCACCAACCCCCGCGAGGCCGGCGGGGCGATCGGGCATACCTACCAGCTGCGGGTGCTCGGTCAGGACATCCGGCTGACCCGCGCCTGGCCGTTCACCGCCACCGAGCTGGCCCGGGCCGCCGTGCTGGTCGAGTTGGCCGAGCTCGCCGAGCAGGGCAGCGAACAGACCCCCACCCGGGCCGCCGGGGCACGGGCCTTGAGCCAACCGGTCAGTCTGGGGCTGGTGCTGCTTGGCAACGGTTCCGAGGTGGAGCTGCGGATGGCCACGCGTGCGGACGGGCCGTTGGTCGCCGCCCTGCACGCCCGGTGCACCCCGAGCAGCCGGCGGGGGCGGTTCCTCAACCCGAGTCCCACGCTGCCCCCCGAGGAGCTGGCCGAGCTGCTCGCCGGGCGCTCCGGTCGCGGTTCCGGGCTGCTCGCGCTGACCACCGACGGCGGGCACGCCGTGGGACTGGCCACCCTGGATCCCGACGGGGCCGGCGGTGCCGCGCTGGGCGTGCTGGTCGAGGACGCCTGGCAGGCTCGCGGGGTCGGCACCGCGCTGGTCCGCCGTGCGGTCGAGCTGGCCACCGAGTCCGGCCACCTGGAGCTGTCCGCCGTGGCGCACCCGGGGAACCTGCTGATCACCCGGCTGCTCCGCCGGGCAGGTTTGCGGCCGACCGCGCAGCTGGTGGACGGGCTGCTGCGGGTGCAGGTGGCACTGCGCCAGCCGGTCAGCACCGCTCCCTGACGAGCGACGAACCCAGCCGCGCCGACCGGCGGTGGGCGCCGCGGGATGCTGGGCGGATGACCCCACTGCTGGTCTTCGACGGCGAGTGTGGCTTCTGCACCCGCACGCTCGGCTGGCTGCGGCTCGCCGATCGCCGCCGGCGGATCGAGACCGCTCCGTACCAGCGCTCCGGCGTTCCCGAGCGCCTCGGCATCAGCCGGGAGGAATGCGCGGCATCGGTGCAGTGGCGCGGGGCGGACGGCGCGCGGGCGGAGGGCGCAGAAGCGATCAACGCCGCGCTCGCGGTGGCCCTGGGCACCACCTGGCCGGAACGGCTCTACCGGCGCACCTCAGGGATCCAGCGGCGGGGCTACCGGTGGGTGGCCGAGCACCGACACCGGCTGCCGGGCGTCACCCCGTGGTGCACCCGCTACCCGCACGACTGTGTGTGAGCGCCTCGGACGGCGCCGGCGCTCACGGACGCAGCGCGACCTCGGACCAGGCGATCGATCGCGGTGTCGCCTGTTTTCGTGTGCTGAGAGCGCCGACTCAGTGTGCTGAGAGCGCCGACTCGCGGAAGGACTGAACGGGCGCCGGCCCCGCTCCCTGGCGGGAGGGGGGCCGGCGGGTATCGCGTGGTGGTGGTGGTGGTGCGTCAGTTAGTTAGTGCGTTGGCGCGGCGCTGCGCACCGCCTGCTCGATCCGGTCGCCGATTTCCTTGTCGATGTTCTTCCAGTACTCGAACGCACGCAGCAGGATCGGCTCGCTGACCCCGCCCAGCAGGTGGCCGGAGACGTTGGACACCAACCGTGCGCGCTGCTCGTCGTTGAGTACTTCCCGGACCATGGTGTTGGCCTGGCGGAAGTCGTCATCATCCTTGCGCAGCGTGTAGGCCTGCCGGACCATCTCGCCGTCGGAGTACCAGAGGGACTCGGCGGTGCGGCTCGGGTCGGCCTTCGGGCCGCCGTAGGAGTTCGGCGCGTACACCGGGTCGGAGGCGTTGCGAATGCGCATCCCACCGTCCTTGGAGTAGCTGTTCACCTCAACCTTGGGCGAGTTGACCGGGATCTGCTTGTAGTTGACCCCGAGCCGGGCGCGGTGCGCGTCGGCGTAGGAAAAGCCGCGGGCCAGCAGCATCTTGTCCGGAGACAGCCCGGTGCCGGACACCGTGTTGTTCGGCTCGAACGCGGCCTGCTCCATCTCGGTGTGGTAGTCGGCGACGTTGCGGTTCAGCGTCAAGGTGCCCACGTCGATCAGCGGGTAGTCCCGGTGCGGCCACACCTTGGTCAGATCGAACGGGTTGAACCGGTAGGTCTTGGCCTCTTCGAACGGCATGATCTGCATCTTCAGTGACCAGCTCGGGTGGTCCCCGCGCTCGATCGCGTTGTACAGGTCACGCTGGTGGTAGTCGCCATCCTTGCCGGCCAGCTCGTCGGCTTCGGCCTGGGGCAGGAAGTCGATGCCCTGGTCGGTCTTCCAGTGGTACTTCACCCAGAAGATCTCGCCGGCGGCGTTGACCCAGCTGTAGGTGTGGCTGGAGTACCCGTTCATGTTCCGCCAGGTCCTCGGGATGCCCCGGTCACCCATCAGCCAGGACAGCATGTGCGATTCGGGCACCAGCGTCCAGAAGTCCCACTGCATGTCGTTGTCACGCAGGTTGTTCGCCAGCCGCCGCTTCTGCGACCGGATGAAGTGCTGGAACTTCAGCGGGTCCCGGATGAAGAAGATCGGCACGTTGTTGCCGACGATGTCCAGGTTGCCCTCGGAGGTGTAGAGCTTCACGGCAAAGCCGCGCGGGTCCCGCCAGGTGTCGGGGCTGCCCCGCTCGCCGGCCACGCTGGAGAACCGCACCAGCGTGTCGGACTTGGCGCCCGGCTGGAACACCGCCGCCTTGGTGTAAGCGCTGACATCGCCTGTCACCTCGAAGGTGCCGAACGCGCCACCGCCCTTGGCGTGCGGCTGGCGCTCCGGGATCCGCTCCCGGTTGAAGTTCGCCATCTGCTCGATCAGATAGTGATCCTGCAGCAAAATCGGACCATCGGGCCCGACGGTCAGCGAGAACTCATCACTGGCTACCGGAATACCGGCATCCGTCGTGGTTGGCCGCGGATCGGTCACGGCTTGTGCTCCTTTGTGTTGTGGTGGTGAGGGGCGACAGGGTCGCCGCCAGTCAGTTCTGTTCTTGGCAGTCCGGGCAGAGCCCCCAGAACACGACCTCGGCCTCATCGACCGCGAAACCCGCGTCGTCACTGGGAGACAGGCACGGTCGTTGACCGACCGTGCAATCCACGTCCTCGGTCCGTCCGCACCGACGGCAGACCAGGTGGTGGTGGTTATCGCCGGTCCGTGTCTCGAACCGGGCGGCCGAGCCGGCCGGTTCGATTCGGCGGAGCAGGCCAGCCCGCGTGCAGGCCGCCAATACGTCGTAGACAGCCTGCTTGGACACCGAGCCGAGACGCTGCGTCACGAGCCCCGCCACGGTGTCCGCGGAAGCGTGCGGGTGGTCGCCGAGCACCTCGAGCACCGCCACCCTGGAAGCCGTCACCCGCATCCGGGCGGTGCGCAGCAACTGGCGCGCATCGTCTGGTTGGCGGGAGTTCGACACACCCCGACCACACCACCTTTTCTGGACCCAGTCAAGGGAAGACACCCCGAGGCGAGTGACCCGGGCCCGGATGTCTGAGCTCAGGCTCAGCGGCGGCGAGAGAACGAAGGCCGGGACGAAGGCCGGCGGTCCGACACTCACGGTAGTTGCACGGGCACAATATGTCGGGGTGAAAGTATGAACAGCCGGGTAACTCGACTGAATGGCGGTCATGCCAACATCCGCACGGTGTCACCATCGGTGACAATCGCTCCCCTCGATAGATCAGTAAGTGTTTGCTGATGAGCTCTGATCGCCCGACGAGTCCACGCGTGCTCGACGAGGCAAGGCACGTGGCGCCGGTGCCCAACTCGAGCCGCCGGTCCCGTGACCGCCGCCGACTCCTGGCCATCGCGCTGATCCTGGCCGTGGTGAGCGCGCTGTGGCTCGCCCGGGACCAATGGTGGCCACTGGCCGTCTCGTCCAACCCGTACGAGGCCACCCCGGCGGAGAACTTCCCGGTCGGCGCCGACGGGATCGTGCCGCCGGTGGCCGCGCCGGTGGACGGCATGAGCGCCGATGCGGTGGCCGACGCGCTGGACCAGGTACGCCGGGCACTGATCGGCGCCTATCTAGACCCCCGGATGCTGGTCGAGCACGATCCGGAGCCGGTGCTGAACCTGCTCGCCCCGGACAGCGCGGCCACCGTTGCGCCCCGATTCGCCAACGCCGGCTACGGCACGACCCTGATCCGACTGGCACCGGGCACCACGCTGGCCGCCCCGCCCCGGGTCAGCGGCCAACTCAGCTACCAACGGGTGGACTGGAACGGCATGCCTGCGCTGGACGTCACCAGCAACTACGTGTTCGCCTACGCGTTCGACCAGCCGTCCGGTGTGGTGGTGATCCACTCGGAGACGCACTGGATGTTTCCGCTGAGCACCGCGCTGCGGCTGTCCTCGCGCGGCATGTACCTCGGACGAACCAGCGGCTACTGGCACGGCATGGACTGCGCCTCGGCCAGCCGGGGGCTCACCGCGCCGGCGCCCCCGCACGACCGGGGCGCCAATCCGGCCTACCGCGACCCCGAGCCGCTCGACGCGTACTTCGACCCGAACCGGCCGGTCGACATCACCTCGGGCTGCCGATAGCCACTTCGTGGTCTTCCGAAGCGGCGGGCTCTCACTGCCGGGAGCCGGTCACCCGGCGCGGCCGACGGCCGGCGAACAGCCCGCCACCGACCAGCGCCAACATCGCCCAGCCGATCAGCAGGGCCATCGCCCGGTCAGTGACCGGATTTTCCACGCCCGGCGGCAGCGCCCTGGTCGAGCTGGGCAGGTGGCGGGTGGCCGTGGCGACGAATGGGGCGCCCGGGCGCCGCGGGGCCGCCTCATCCCGCTGATCGCAGACCGCCCCGATGAGTAGGTGCCGCCCGCCTGGGGAATCGGCGTGATCAACCGGCCGCACGGCGGGCCCCGCCTGGCCGGACCGCCCGGCCGCCATCCCGCCGCAGGCCGCGAGCGTCGCGTCGGCGAGCGTGGCGCTGCTCAGCCCGAGCACCGCGCCGACGGCACAGGCCAACGCGACGACCAGACCACGCACTCGGGGCACAGCATCCCTCAACAATCACTTGAGATCATCTCGCGGCGAAAAGCTACCAACGGTCATCGCCGCAACCGTGGCTCGCCACCCAATAGATTGATGAGGTCGTGTCGGAGCGCATTTTTGTGACAGTAAGTAATTGACGAGACGTCAATTCACGCGCTGAGTAACCGCGCATCGTGCGAGGAATCAGAGCCCGAGGGCCCCGGGGGCTCTAGCCCAGCGTGGGAGCGGCGGTATTGCGCAGCGCGGCGCTCAGCTGGGACGCCGTGGCCGGATCGTGCCGGGCGGTGGTGGCGAGCATCGCGACGAGCTGGTCGACCAGCCAGCTCTCCAGGCGCTCGCGGGCCAGGGTGCCCTCCCGCAGCCATGCCACGCTGGCGCCCTCCACCACGGCGAACCAGCTGCGCAGGGTCAACTCGAGCATCGGCGCCGCCACGATCCCGCCGCCCGGACCGGCGGGGCCGCTCGAGCCCCGCTCGCCCAATCGCTGGCTGACCACCCGAACCACGTGGTCGCGGACGCTGTCCACCAGCGCGTTGGTCTCGTCGGTGGCGATCACCGACCCGGTACGCAGCAGCGCGACGTAGGCGCCGGCGTAGGTCTGCGCGGAGCTGAGGAAGGCATGCAGGGAGTACCGCACCTGGTCCAGCAGGGTGCCGTCCGCCGGCGGGGTGAGCGCGGCGATCACCTCCCCGACCACAACGCGCAGCGCGGCCACCCGCAGTTCGTGGATATTGGTGAAGTATCGGTAGAACAGCGCCCGGGACACATCGGCGGCGCGCACCACGTCGTCCACCGAGACCAGCTCGGGGGGCTGGCTGGCGAACAGCTCCAGCGCCGTGCCGACCAGGTGCTCACGGCGCCGCTCCGCGGTCATCCGACGCGGCGAGCGCCCAGGCCGCACCGCTATCCGGCCAGGGCTCACAGGTCGAGCACCAACCGATCCCCCTCCGCCCGAGACACGCAGATCGCCATCATCCCGCCGCGCTCCGGATCGGTGAGCACCCGGTCACGGTGCTCGACCGCGCCGGCCAACACCCTGGTCCGACAGGTCCCGCAGAAACCCTGCCGGCAGGAGTACGCCACGTCCGGCAGCCGCTCGCCGAGCACTTCCAGCAGCGACCGGTCCGCCGGCACCTCCAGGATGCCACCGGCCCGGGCCAGCTCGACGGTGAACGGGCGCCCACCGAGCACCGGCGGCGCGGCGAACCGCTCCACATGCAACGCCGCCAGCCGGCGCTCCGGGCCGGCCGAGGCCATCGCCGCGCGCACCGCCGCGAGCATCGGCGGCGGCCCGCACAGATAGCCGGTGGTCTGGCCGCCGGGGGCGTGCGTCAGCAGCTCCGCGCCGGTCGCCGGGCCACCGTGCTCGGCGTCCGCCCTGATCACCACGCGGGACGGAGCCAGCTCGGCGAGCTCGCTGAGGAACGGCATGGACTCGCGGTCCCGGCCGGCGTAGACGAACCGCCAGTCCGCGCCGGAGGCGGCCACCGCGCGCAGCATCGGCAGGATCGGGGTGATTCCGATGCCGCCGGCCAGGAACAGGTACCGCGGCGCCTGGATCAGCGGGAACGCCGACCTCGGCCCGCGCACGGAGACCTCCGCGCCGGCGGCCAGCTCGTGCACCTCACGGGAGCCGCCCCCGCCGTCGGCGATCCGGCGCACCGCGACCCGGTAGCTGGACCGGTCGGCCGGATCGCCGCACAGGGAGTACTGGCGGACCCGCCCGGAGGGCAGCACCACATCCAGGTGCGCACCTGGTCGCCATGGCGGCAGCGTGACGCCCGCCGGGTCACCCGGCCGCCGGCCCAGCCGCAGGCTGACCACGTCCCTGGCCTCGATGCGGACCTCGCGCACCACCAGCCGAGGCGCCCGGTCCACCGCAATCACCGGTGGGCGCCGGCCCACTGTGCTGAGCCGGCCGACGGCGCTGATCGCCGCGCCCACGGTGCGGAAGAACCGGGTGGGTTCCGGGATCGGTGCCTCGCTGGCCGGCCGGCGCCGCGACTCCGGACGCGGCTCGATACCCGCCGGCTGGTCGCTCACCGCCCGGCCCGCTGGTCGGCGGCCACCGCGGCGGGTGAGCTGGCCAGGTAGGCCACCGCCTGGCTGGTGGAGCCGTGCTCGCTGGGGTGATAGCTGGGCCGCAGATACGGCACGACCAGCCAGAACACCCTCCACAGGCCGGGCAGACCGTACCGGCGGCGGGCCTGGATGGCGTCGCGCAGCCGGGGCCGACGCCGACCGGTCGGGTCGTTGGCCATCAGGAACCGCACGCCCTGGAACCACATGGCGGCCATGCCGGGAGCGACCACCAGCATCTGCCGCACCCGGCGCCAGTAGCGGCCGTCCAGGTGCTGGTAGAGGTCGAAGGCCACCGCGCGGTGTTCGACCTCCTCGGCGCCGTGCCAACGCAGCAGGTCGAGCATCACCGGATCAATCTTCGCGGTGTCCAGCTTCGGCATGTTGAGGATCAGGTCGCCGAGGAACGCGGTGAAGTGCTCGATGGCGGCGACCCCGGCGGCCCGCTCGATCAGCCACTCCTCCCGGCGGCGGTCCGCGTTGCGCCGGCCGGTGAAGTCGCGGTCGCCCAGGGCCTTGCGGAACAGCCAGCGGACCTGCCCGACGTACGGCTCCGGGTCCAGGCCGTGCGCGGCGAAATGCTCCAGAACCCCTTCGTGCGACTCGGCGTGGATGGCCTCCTGGCCGATGAACCCCCGCACGTCCTCGGCCAGCCGCTCGTCCTTGATCAGCGGCAGGGCCTGGGTGAACACCTGGACGAACCACCGCTCACCCTCGGGCAGCAGCAGGTGCAGCACGTTCAACAGGTGGGTGGTGAAGGGATCACCGGGCACCCAGTGCATCGGCAGCTGCGACCAGTCGAAGCGAACGTCCCTCGGCCGCAACGCCACCTGGTCCGGATCGGCGACCACGCCGGCCGCAACGCCACCTGGTCCGGATCGGCGACCACGCCGGTCGGCTCCCCCTCAACCGCCCTCGCAGGCTCACGCACTACGTCCACCTCCTAGACGTTGATCTCCCGGCGCGCCGCCGCCCGGAGTAGCGCCGGAGTCAGCCGGGACAGCACCAGCCCGACCTTGGCCTCCGGCGTCACCGGCGCCAGCGCGGTGTTGCGTTCCACCGCGCGCACGATGTCCTGCGCGGTGCGGGTCGGGGTGAAGTTCCGCCGGCCATAGGCGGCGTAGGTGGCCTGCTGTCGGCGGTTCTGCTCGGCGTCATCGGTGCCGACGAAGCGGGTGGTGGCGGTGATGTTGGTGTGCACCAGCCCCGGGCAGATCGCCACCACGCCGATGCCGTGCTCGGCCAGCTCACCGCGCAGGCACTCGGTGAGCATCAGTACGGCCGCCTTGGTGGTGGCGTAGGCCGGCAGCGCGCGGGACGGTAGGTAGGCGGCCGCCGACGCGATGTTCACGATGCGGCCCCCCTCGCCATGCGCCACCATCGGCCCGCTGAACACCTGGCAGCCGTGGATGACGCCCCACAGGTTGACGTCGATGACCCGCCGCCAGTCGTCCAGCGAGGTGTCCGCGAACGGGCCGGCCATCCCGATACCGGCGTTGTTCACCACCACGTCCGGCACGCCGTGCGCGGCCAGCACCTGGTCGGCGAACCGACGCATGGCATCGGCGTCCGCGACGTCCACCTGGTAGCCGGTGGCCTCCACCCCCAACGCGTTGGCCAGCGTGGCGGTGGACTTGGCGGAAGCCTCGTTCAGGTCGGCCAGCACCACGTCGGCGCCCCGCTCGGCGAACGCCAGCGCGGTAGCTCTGCCGATGCCGCTACCGGCCCCGGTGATCACCACCAGCGACCCTTGGTGCCGCCGCCGGCCGGCCGGCTGCCACGATGCCGCGGCCCGCGCGCTGGCCCGCCGCAGGCCGCTCGCCTCGACGCCGCGCTCCACCTGGTCGACCAGCTCGGACACACAGCGCGCGACCACGTCCGGCCGGCTCCGGGGCAGCCAGTGCCCGCCCGGGATTCGGCGCAGCATGGCGTGGTTGGTCCAGCTGGCGATGTCGGTCTGCAGCGGACCGGTGACGAACGGGTCGAGGGTCGGCGCGAGCACCTGGACCGGGACGCTGGTGGCCCTCGGCCGAGGCCGGGTCAACCGGGGCCGCATGTTCTCCCGGTACAGCGCCAGCCCGCGCACCGCATCGGCCGGCTGAGGTGCGCGCAGCCCTTTGTCCGCCGAGGCCAGCACCCTCATCACCCTGGCCAGCACACCGCTGCGCCAGACCAGCTCGGGAATCACCGGGAGCTGGAAGAAGCCGATGTAGCCGGAGGCGGCGAACTGGCGGAGCAACTCGCGCAGCCCGCGTGGCGTGGGCCGGCGCAACCGGGCCCGGAACCAGGCGCCGACGTGATCGAGATCCGGGCCGGAGATCGAGGTGTACGAGGCGACCCGTCCGGACAGCCTGGCTTCCAGCCGCTCGCTGGTGATCGCGTGCCAGGCCTGGATCGAGCCCCAGTCGTGGGCCAGCAGGTGCGCCGGCCGATCGGGGCTGACCGCGTCCAGCACGGCGGCCAGGTCGTCGGCCAGCTGATCGAGCTGGTAGCCGGCCCGGGTGGCCGGCTCCCCCGACTTCCCGGCGCCGCGCACGTCGTAGCTGACCACGTGGTAGCGGCCGGCCAGCTGGCCGGCCACCTGATCCCACACCGTCTGATCATCGGGATAGCCGTGCACCGCGAGCACGGTGGGCGAATCCGCCGGGCCGCGCTGCTGCACAACCAGCTCCACGCCGTCGCTGGCGGTGACCCGCCGAGTAGTTACGCCGGAGGGCACAGCCTCCGTGGCCGAAGCTGTGCCAGGGTCCCGAGCGTCGTTGTGAGACATTTTGTCATCATAGACGGATCGTCAATAGTGGCCTGATCGGCGAGCATCGGGATGGCGTGACGAAGCCGGGACCAGGACCGGCCCGGGTGGCCGTCGGTGAGCACAAAACGGTGCCGCCGGTTTGGCCTAGCGCGCGGCGCCGGACAGCCGGGCGCCCCTCCTGCTGGTAACACCCATTAGTGCGAACGAGGTAGTCGGCAGCACACGTTCGCCCACATGGCGTTGTACGCCGCGTACAAAGCGTGGTCCCACCTTGGGCTCAGCGAGCCATCGTTGCCGGGCCGGATCGCCCATAGGCTCGACCTTCACCCTGGACCAGCCTGCCGTCGGAGTCGATGTAGAACTCGAACCGCCCAACTGACCAGCGGAAGTCCGTCGCCCGCCCCGCCCGGGTGACACAGCGAGGAGAAGCCACCGTGGGTTTCCTGTCACCGAAGCTCCCCCGGTGCTTCGATGTACAGCTTTGGCATCTCAAGCCGCGACTAGAACGGATCCAGCCGCTCACCCAGCACTGGGCGGAGAGCGGTTTCGGCACGCCGTGGGCGGTCTACCTGGTGTACCTGGTGAAGCTCGTCGGGTACGTGTCCGGCGGGCTGTGGTTCATCCAGACCACCCCGGGCATTGGTCCGCTGAGCGAGATCGCCGGCTGGTGGACCGAGCCGGTGGTATTCCAGAAAGCCGTGCTGTGGACGCTGCTGTTCGAGGTGCTCGGCTTTGGCTGCGGCTTCGGCCCACTCACCCTGCGGTTCCTGCCTCCGGTCGGCGGGTTCCTGTACTGGCTGCGTCCCGGCACCGTTCGGCTGCCGGCGTGGCCCGACCGGGTACCGCTGACCCGGGGCACCACCCGGACCCCGCTCGACGTGGTGCTGTACCTGGGGCTGCTGGCCGCCGCCGGGTGGCCGCTGCTGTCCCCGGCGGAGCACCTGGACGCCGGCCTGTTCGGCCAGGTCCACACCCTTTCCCCGGACACCCTGATCCCGCTGGCGATCCTGGTTCCGCTGATCGGGCTGCGCGATAAGACGATCTTCCTGGCGGCCAGGGCGGAGCACTACTGGATCGCCCTGCTGGCGTTCTTCTTCCCGTTCCTCGACATGATCATCGCCGCGAAGATACTGCTGGTGCTGCTCTGGTGGGGCGCGGCGGCGTCCAAGCTGAACAAGCACTTTCCGTTCGTGGTCTCGGTGATGCTCAGCAACAGCCCGCTGATGGCCGTCAAGGCGTTCAAGCGTCGGCTGTTCCGGTCGTTCCCCGACGACCTGCGGCCGTCCTTGCTGGCGCGCATGCTGGCGCACGGCGGCACCGCCGTCGAGTTCGCCGTGCCGCTGGTGCTGCTGCTGTCCACCGACCGGCGGCTGACCGCCGTCGCGGTGGCCGCCATGGTGCTGTTCCACCTGCACATCCTCAGCGCGTTCCCGATGGGCATGCCGTTGGAGTGGAACGTCTTCATGATCTTCTCGGTGAGCTACCTGTTCTGGGGCTATCAGCCCTACCAGCTGCCCGCGGCCACGCTGCCCGGCCTGATCGCGCTGCTGCTGGTGCCGGTACTCGCCGTGGTGGTGGCCGGCAACCTGTGGCCGGAGCGGTTCTCCTTCCTGCTCTCGATGCGGTACTACGCCGGGAACTGGGCCACCTCGCTGTGGGCGCTGCGCCCCTCGGCGCTGAGCAAGATCGACGAGCACGTGGTGAAGTACTCCGGGTTCCCGAAAGCGCAGCTGCGCCGGCTCTACGGCGAGCAGGTAGCGGAGGTGTTGGCGCACAAGGGCTTCGTCTTCCGGGCGATGCACCACCACGGGCGCGGGCTCTTCGGCCTGCTGCCCAGGGCGGCCGGCGCAGAGCACGAGTCGTACTTCGTGGTGGACGGTGAGTTCGTGGCCGGCGCGGTGCTCGGCTGGAACTTCGGCGAGGGCCACCTGCACAACGAGCAGCTCATCGGCGCACTGGCCGAGCGCTGCGGCTTCGAGCCCGGGGAGGTGCGGGTGGTACTGCTCGAGTCCCAGCCGTTCGGCTCGGACCGGCAGCAGTACCGGCTGGTGGACGCCGCGACCGGCGAGTTCGAGCGGGGCCACCTACTGGTTTCGGACATGGTCAGCCGACAACCATGGGAGGTGGACGACCTGCCCCGCTACCCGGCCGTCACGCCATCCCCACCGGTCCGGGTGGCCACCCCCCACCTGGGCCCCCGGCGACACAGTCGACGCCGCCTGACAGCCGCGGCAGCGGCAGCCCCGTCGCCGGCCCGCACAGACCCAGAACCGGTCGCACAGACTCACTAGTGGCCGCACAGACTCATTAGGTGGCCGCGTAGCCGAGCCCGGCACAGACCCCCTACAACCCGCGCAGACCCCGTCAGAGGCGGCGCAGACCCAGCGCAACCGGCACAGACCCTGCACGGTCTGCGCGAGCAGCACCCGGTCTGCGCGGCCGCCAGTACCGGCGGAAGTCGGAGCGGCGGCCATCTTCGGCGACCACCCCCGCACGGCCGAAAACCGAAGCACCGCCCATCCCCGACGACCACACCATGCGGCTCGCCCAGTACCGCACCACCCGACGCCCCGCACCACCCGATGCCCCGCACCACCGCCGCCACGCACCCAACCGCACATCCCACCCGGCACAGACCCCCTGCAGGCCGCACAGACCCTGCATCGTCTGCGCGAGCAGCACCCGGTCTGCGCGGCCGCTGGTACGGCGGTCTCCGGCACAGCGGTCTCCGGCACAGCGGTCTCCGGCACGGCGGCCGCACGGTGGATGCCAGCCAGCCCCAGTCTGACCAGCCCCAGCCCCAGTCACAGTCAGCCCCAGCCCCAGCCCCAGCTTCGCCGCGTCGGTTACAGGCCGGTGCGGATGAGCACTGCCTTGCCGAGTTGTACGCATGCCAGCAGGGCGGTCTCCACGTCGAGGCGGCGGTCGCTGATCGGCCGGCCCCGGACGTCCTCGGCCTTGCGCAGCCGGTAGCGCACGGTGTTCTTGTGCAGGTGCAGCCGCACGGCCGCTTCGGTCAGACTCGAGCCGGTCTGCAGGAAGTGGAGCACGGTCCGGCGCAGCTCGGCCATCGCGTCGTCGTCGGTGGCCAACCCGCCCAGCACGTCGGCCACCCAGCGGCGGGCCGCGCGCAGGTCCCTGGCCAGGAACGTGGAGATCGCCACGTCCGCGAACGCGGTCACCCCGGGGCTGTCGTCCCCTCGGATGTTGGCCACCCGCTGCGTGGCCACTGCCTCGTGGTGGGAGGAGCGGAAGCCGATCAGCCCCACCGCCGGACTACCCACCGCTATCCGCATTGGGGAGCGGCGCCGGCGCAGTTCGGCGTCCAGCGCGGCGACGTCCAGGTTGGCCGACGGACCGGATACCCAGGCCCACAGCGTCCGGTCGTCGGTCAACACCGCCAGCGGCTGCCGCCCGGTGATCTCCGCGATCAACTGCCCGGTGGACTCGACTTCGCGGCCGTTGTCCGTGGCGGTGGACCACGCCACCACGCCCACGTGGCTGCCGTGCATCCGGTGGCCGGTGAGGGCCTCGGCGGTGGCGACGTCCAGATCCTCGTCGAGCAGCACGGTGCGCACCTGGACGGACCTGGTCGCGGCGGCCCGCTGCGACCACAGCTTGCGTTCCTCGTCGTTAGATCTCCACCAGGGTCTGGGAGATCCGATCGATGTACTCACTGGCCACCAGAGCGATGTGCTTCGTGGCGGCCAGCAGCGTTCGCGAGGACGGCTCGTGCCGCTCCACCGCACGCAGCCACCACTGTAGGAACAGCCCCCCGCCCAGCCGGTAGGCCCGCAGCAACGACTCCACCGGCACATCCCGCTGTGCCATCCGGCGGACGTAGTGGGCGGCGGCGGCCGGCACCTCGACCTGGTCGACCGGGATGCCGTGGGTGAAGATGTCCACCGCGGTGACGAGGTTCGCGTGCGAGCTGGCGTGCAGCAGCTCGCGGATGTCCTCGTCCTCGATCCGCAGGTCGGGGATGAACTCGACGAAGTGCGCGACCATCTCCTCGGTCAGCGCGGGCAACGCGGGCTCCATCTCCCGCGCGACCGCGGCCTCCAGCTCCGCCACGGCCGGTGTCGCCACCTCGGTCACCGCGCTGACGGTACTGCAATTGGCGGTATCCCCTCCGGCCACCCTGTCGATCTTGGTCGGCGGCTCGGCGCTGGTCGCCAGGGCCGGCAGGATGAGTCCGTGGAGAGGCCCAGGTGCGGGCGGTGCGCCAATGCCGGCAGAATCCTCCAGGTCGGTTTCGAAGACGAACCCAGGGGGAAACGCCGTGAGCATGCCCGCCCCACCAACGGTGAGCACGTACCGGGTCAACCGGCTGACCATGACCATCGCCGAGGGCTACGAGGAGTTCCGGCAGCGTTATGAACAGGCCGTCCCGGAAATCCCGAGGAGCGAGATGCCCGCGCACAGCGGTTCGTGGGCGGACACGGTCGGCTGGATGGACTCGATCGCCCCGCACGGTTTCGTCTTCTACTTCCGCATCGAGACTGACTCGGCGATGCGGCCGGCCGGGCACACCGTCCGAGGCACGCAGTACCTGATGGGCAACCACACCATCGCGGAGAAGATGTTCCGCCACGAGCCGGGCATCCTGTTGCACGCGCCGCTGCGGACCTTCCTCTGGGCGCCCGACGGGGGACCCACCAAGCTCGCCATCGACCAGCCCAGCACCGTCTTCGCCGGCTACGGGCATCCGGAGATCGACCACATCGGCCGGATTCTGGACCGCAAGGTGGCCGCGCTACTGGACTTCCTGGGCGCTCCGGTGCCGGACGAGCTGCGGCTCAGCTGACGGGTCAGCGGCTGGCCGCGCCGACCACGTCGTCGTCGAGATAGACCTCCAACCGGTCGGCCAGCTCCACCGGATAGCTGAGCGCGACAAGGTGCCCGCCAGGCACCTCGTCCAGCTCGACCCCCAGCCGTTCCCTGGCCACCCGCCGCTGGAACTCGACGGGGAAAAATCGGTCGTCCCGGCCAGCCAGCACCCGAATCGGCACGTCCGGCCAGCTGACCTCGGGGAGCGGTCGGATGAACGGGGTCTCCGACTGGTCAGGCGCATGCGCCAGCGCCTCGTCCAGCACGGACTGGGGCACGTCGTGCAGGAAGTAGACGCGCGGGTCGAACTCCGCGTCCACCGGCCGGCCCTCGCGCCGATCCAGCTCGCGTTGCGCCCCGGCCTGCCCGGTGTTCTCCCACCACTGGCCGCCCGTCTCACCAGGTGCCGGGATCATCGCGTTCAGCAGCACCACCAGCGACACCGGAAGCCGTTGACCGAGCGCCGGGGCGATCAGGCCGCCCATCGACTGCGCTACCAGCACCAGCGGCCCGCCTCCGGCGGTCGAGCCGCCGCCTGACTCAGCCGACGGATCATCGGCCACCGGCACACCGGCGGCGGATACCTCGGCGACGACGGCATCGGCGTACTCGGCGAGCCCGGCCGAGTTGTCCTCGGCTGGAAGGTCCACCGCGATGACCCGGTGTCCCCGCCCGCGCAGCTCGGCCGCGACCCGATGCCAGTACCAAGCAGCCCCACCGGCCCCCGGCACCAGCACAAACGTTGCTCCAGCCACGATTGCCTCCTCGAGGTCTCCGGACGAACTCGCCCTTGTAGTCCTAAATTAGCACCAGTAAGTCCTACGTCGATACCGATTTGGCGTACAGTGCGCGCATGGCCGGCAAGCGGAGCTATCAGGACCCGTGCGGTGTGGCGCGCGCTCTCGACCTGGTCGGCGAGCGGTGGGCGCTGCTGATCGCGCGCGAACTGCTGCTCGGCCCGAAGCGGTTCACCGACCTGCGCACCGGGCTGCCGACCGCGAGCCAGAACGTGCTCGCCCAGCGGCTGCGCGACCTCGAGGACACCGGGCTGGTACGCCGGCGGAAGCTCGGGCCACCGGCCGGTGCCTGGGTCTACGAACTGACCGGGCGGGGCAGGGGGCTCGAGCCGGTGTTGGTCGCCTTGGCCACCTGGGGC
>Ga0193743_1000075_pt1 | contig 69762 bp, 81 predicted proteins | sample L2c2metaG_FD_143038 | JGI IMG/M metagenome (GOLD analysis project Ga0193743, IMG submission 143038) | Soil microbial communities from a riparian zone of the East river system, Colorado, United States - L2c2 | ecosystem: Environmental > Terrestrial > Soil > Riparian zone | place: USA: East River... | reverse complement strand
GCCGCGTCGAGCTTGTTCGAATCGTTGCCGCGCTTCAGCGCGTCGCCCTTGGCCTGCGTGCGGTCGCGCGTTGCCTTCTCCCTATCGATGCCCACGCGCTCGCCCTCAAACCCGACGCGCTCGCCCTCAAACCCCACGCGCTGGCCCTCGAACCCGAGGCGCCGGTCGCCCTGCCTGTTCTCGACGCCGTGCTGCGTCTGGGTCTCGCCGAATTGCTTGTTTTGCAGGTCATGCCACCACGCGTCGTTGCCGGTGTCGCGCGTATAGTCGCGGTCCTTATTCTTCTGATCGCGCGTTGCGGTGCCGGATTTGAAGTCTCTATCCCAGGCGTCGTTCGACTCTTCGTTGCCGAGGCGTCGCCCTCGCAGCGTGTTCTCGTAGCCCTGCGACTGCATGCCGTAATTCTTGCCCTGCATATCGACGCCGCGCCCGAAGCTGTCGAGGCCCGACTGTGCGGCCTTGGCGCGCTGCTCCTGATCGGCTTGCGCCTGCGTGTAGCGCGAGTTGGTGATCGCGCTGCCCGCGTTGATGCCCGCCGTCGCGCCTTGGTTATAGCCGACGCCAGCACCCACAAGGCCGCCCGCGAGACGGTCATACCATTTCGGCTTGTTCGCGTTGCGGTCTACCGGCTGTTGCGCCGTCGTCACCGCCTGCTCAAGCTGCTGGTAGCGGTTCATGTCGATCTCGGGCGCGGCTGGCGCCTGCGGCATCGGCACGGCTGGCACCGCGCCCTGCGGTACTGGCGCGGCTGCGCTCTGCTGCGGTGGTGCTCCGGTGCCCGCGAGCGCGCGGACGGCCGCGCTGTATTGCTGCTGCTCATCCTCCGGGTTGGGGAGGAAGTAAGGAACGGAAGGCGGTGCCGCGATAGGAGATGGCATTACGCTTTACCTCCGAAGGCTGCGCCCGCGCCGCCCGCTACGCCGCCGACAATCGAGCCCCACATCTGCTGATTCGCGAGTTGCGCCTGGGTCAAATTGCCGAGCGCGTTCGACCGTCCGCTTACGTTGGTGCCGTACATGTTCGCTTCCGAGCCCGCGCCCGCAAGCTGATCGCGGAGCAAACTCTCTTGGTAGGCCGCCGACTTGTCCGTGTTCTGGGTCGCGGTCTCCGCGTTGAACGCATCATTCTGACGCTGGCCTGCGCGCGCGCTCGACGCGATGGTGTTGCTCAGTGCGGCGGTGTTGGTGCCGGTGCGTCCTGCGGTCTGAAGGAGTTGCTGCTTGGCCTGCGCGTCGGCCGAGTTCATCGCCGCCGAGGCCATCTTTCCCTGATTTTGCAAGTAGCTTTTCGACTGGTAGGGGTCGTTCGCCTGCATGCCGGAAAGGTTCGTGGTGAACCCCTGCATTTGCTTGTTGTAGTTGCCCGCAGCTTGGTTCTCATAGTTCGTGTACTGCGTATTGGCGTCATTGTTCGCCTGTGTCGCGCTACGAGCCATGAGTCCTCCGGCTGTAAACCCTAACGAAGTGTCAGCGGATGCGATAGACGAAATGCGCGAGCTTCTTCGAAGTTCGTTCGCAACCGGGAAGAAGTTGATGCAGCAGACGCGCGAGCGGCCGAGGCACGAAGACATTAGCGACGCGAAAGAAGCGGTCGCCAAAGAACTGTTGCAGGTCGGGAAAAATCTCGGAGACGGACTCGATGCTCGGCTTGTGGAGCCCTATCGATGTCAGTTCGACCGTCATCTCGCCATAGAGCGCCGTGACCACGGTTCCCGTCGCATCCTCAGCCACCAGAGTGAGCACGACGGGATCGTCGAAGAAATCCGGGCGGTCCTGCTTGCCGAGGCGCTTCTCCATCTCCGCGAGCAAGCCGCCGATGACAAGCAGGTCTGACTCGCGCGCGAGCCGCCACGTGAGACCGTTCGAGGTCTGCTTCGTCCACTTGCCGCCGTCATTACGCCCAAGCAAATGCAAAGAAGTTCACGTCTCCTGACCACTGGTGTCCTTCACCGTCCGCGTAGACGAGTAAGAGTGTTCCGTTGGGATCGACCGAGCAAAGCTGGATGCCGTGCATGTGATTGCCGGCGTCGTAGAAACTGGCTGGACCCGCGAAGCCTATGGCCGTCTGAATGGTGTCGCCGTCGAGTCCCTGATTCCACTGAAAGCCCGCAGGCAACGGCACCACACTGCCGCCCGTCATCTTGCCGATACCGAAGCAGAGTTTGCCGCTTGGCGTCGAGAGCACCAGAAACTTGCCTGCGGCGTTGGTCTGCACATTGGCCTGCCGCGCGGGCGACCATGCCACTGCAAACCAGTTCGCCAAGCCCGCCCAATGGTTCCCGCTGCCATCCGCGTAATCGATAGTCGGCGTGGCTGCGGTGACGGAGCAGGAGACGCCATGCGCATCGTTGAGCGAGCCCGTCGCCGATGCCGGCGTCGCCATCGCCATCATGTTCGCAGTCGAGAATCCGGGCGGCAGTCCAAAAGCGGATCCGCTCGCCACGTTCCCCGAGCCAAACGCAATCCGTGTGCCGCCTGGAAGATCGAACAGCACCCAATCGCCGCCCGTGACCGCTACAACGGTCGGCGCGGTGTCGGTGGAGTCGGTGAGCCATCCGAGCAGCAGAGCCGTGGCGCTGCCACTGTAGGGCGGCGCACCGCTGCCGTCGTAGGTCATCGTGACCTTGCCCGTCGCGTCAATCGAGCAGTTGATGCCCTGCGCGCTCGTGCCCGCGTCCTGATAGCCGTTCGGTGCCGGGATGCCGAGCGTGTGTTCGATGTCCGGCCCGCCCAGAGGCGCCACCAAGCCCTGATCGAAGACATCCGCGAGCGTGAGCGTCACTCGCTGTAGTCCTGCCAGCGAGAATGCGGCGCCGTTGCCGGCGAGAAGTTCCACGCCGTTCGGATTCCCGTTGACCGGCTTGCCGCCGTTCAGGTTCTTCCATGAGTTCCACGTCTGCCCGTCGTAACTCGAACGCGCCTGAAAGAACCAACTCTGTGACGTGTCGAGGCCTGCGCATATCAGTTCCGATTGCGCCGTCCCGGCATCGCCGCCGAAGGTGGTTGCGTCCGATCCAAAGAGAAGGTTGGTCGAGGCGCGTACCTGGCTGAAGGTGGTTTTCGCCTTCGCATTCGCGCCGAGCGCGGCCTGCTGGCTCGCCTGCGTGGAGCTCGTCGGAAGGCCAAGCGTCGAGAGCGCCACGATGAAGTTCGGGTTGGCAAACTTGACCGTGCCCGCTGGCTGCTTCGGCGTGCCCGCGTAGTTCGTGCTCTTGGTCGCCTGCTTGTTGCTTACCGTCGCAATTTTGGTGAGGATGTCGCGCAGCGCGGAGTTGCCGCCTGCCGCCTGCTCGATGCTCTGTTTGCCGATGCTCAGGGTCATGCGCGCCTCCCTGCCATCCACGGACGCACCCAGAGAATCGCCTCGTGCATCTCCCACCACGCATCGGCGACGCCGCCGTTGTCCCAACCCATCCCGTAGCGCGTGCCCTTCTGGGGGTGCGCCAGCATCAGATCCCGCACCGTCTCAACCGGATCGCCGGCCGCGTCGGTGATCGGCGTGGCGCGGCGTGTCTCGCTCGACAACATCTGCTTGAACTCCTGATCGTCCACCACGTAGAGATTCAGGTCGCCCGAGCCCTTCCATGAAATGGTGGCGCCGCCAATCTGAAGCAGTCCGAGCTTGACGCTGGCGGTCGGCACGGCGAGCCACTGCGAGAAGTACCCCGTGGTGCCCGCGTAGGTGTCGTCGTGATACTGCCCATCCGCGACGGCATAGAGCGCGCCATCGATGCCCGCGATGAGCATCATGGCGTCCACGGCTGGTTGCGTGTTCCCCGCCTCGGCGACGGTGATCGAGAAGGTGCCCGCTCCGGGTGCGCCGGCCGCGCTCGAATCCGTAACCGTCACGGTCAACGTAAAGGTGCCATTGTTGGACGGAATGCCGGTGATGCCGCCCGTCTCGACGAGGTCTAAGCCCGGAGGCAGCGCGCCGTCTGTGATGGCAAAGGTGTAAGGCGGCTGTCCGCCCGATGCACTGAAGCCGCCGAAGTAAGGCACGCCATTCCGGGCTGCGGGAAGGTTGGACGTGATGAGCAACCCCGTCAAGCCGCTGCCGTTCTGCCCTCCCTGCCCTTGCCCTTGCCCCGCAATCGGCCCCATGATGCGCGGTGGAGGCGGAAACGGAGCCGCGAAGCCATAACGCTGCGGTAGATACTCGCCGTCGTTGGCAGCGATGTCGTCCACGCTCCACTTGCGGCCATTGCGGTTCGCCACCAGCGTGCCGTTGCGCGTCAAGACGAGAGGCTCGTCCCATCCGAAGTAGTAATTGCAGGTCAAGGTGTGCGTGTTCTCGGTCGCGCCGTCGAGCGGCACATGGAAGCGCGCTTCGCGGTGGATGGGATCGATAACCACGCGCACCAGATGCCCATAGCTCCAGTTGATGCGGCGCCACGGTCCCGGCTTCTTGACTGTGCCCATGAGTTCGCGGGTGATGAGCGAGGGCGCGCCCTGCGTCAAGCGATAGCCTCCGCTCTGATGCGCGAAGACGGCGAACTCCTCGCCAATCTGCCCCGGATCGTCGGCGGTAAAGATGTCGATCGCTCGCGCGGTCACTGGCCCCATGCCATGCCAAAGCCCTTCCGGCACTCCCCAATCGGTCGGGTCCTGGCCGTCCGCAGGGACTATCGGAAAGCCGCCATTCTCCTTGAACGCAAGCGTGTTGCCGCGAATCTCGCGCACGCATACGGTGCGGTCGCCATCGGATGGCGAGATGGCGATATTGGAGCCGGGCACGCGCACAGATTCGGGGTCGAGCAGGTCGGACACCAGCGCGTCATACCCAGGACAGCCGCAGTAAATGACGCGATTCAGCGACTTCGAAAAGAAGATGTCGGTGGGCGGCGGAACCTCGATGCGGTCGAAGTATTCCGTCACATTGACCGAGCCTTCGAGATAGGGGTCGATGAAGTCGAAGTAAGCCGAGGTCGTGGTGTTGTCTGCGATCAGCGTCGCCGTCTGCAACAGGCGCATGGCACCGTTGCCGGGATTCGCAAAGTCGTCGAAGGGAATGTAGTAGTAAGGGCCAGCCGAGCCATCGCCCGCCACGGTGAAGGCGCAGATGCGCGCCACGCAGTTGTACGGCCCCACGGGGATGTTCTGCACCAGTATCTTGCGGCCGTCCTGCGTGATGTCGCACGCGATAGGCACCGCATCCGAGACCCCCGTAACGTAGCCCGTCCGCGTGAGGTAGAGCACGATCATGAACCGCGTGCCCGATGAGACGTTGCCCGCCTCGCTCACATAAGCGGTGTTGAGCGTAGGAAGCATCTGCCCCACGGGAAACGCGCTCACCGTGACGCTTGCGTGCACGGCGAAGGAGCCAACCAGCGCGTAGTAGCTCGGGTCGATGATCTTGGTCGGGTCCGGCGTTCCGGTCACGAAGTAGGCGTAGAGGTTCGAGCCTGTCGGGAGGTACTGCGCGGGCAGCGCCGCGATGTCGGCCGGGATGGTCGGCAGCGTGAGCGTGACGTTCACCGCATGGCCTGAATTGTTGACAACCTGCGTCACGTTGCCGAGCGTGCCAGCGGCATTGACAACCTGCCCCACTGATTCGCCGAACTGGTTGACCCAGGTGCAGACGAAGAACGCCGTCATGCCGTTGGCGAAAGCGGAGCCTACGTTCGCCGTGTTGCTGGCGAAGGCCGGCGCTGACGCTGGCGTCAGCCCGGTCGAGGCGACGATTTGAATACGCTGCCACGCCACGCCAGCGTCAGGAACCGAGAGACCTTCCGCAGTCGGCCATTGCGGTTCTGCGCTGCCGCTCATGCCGGTTGTGGTGGCGCGGAAGAGCACACCCTTGAGCGGCCCATTCTGATTTGTGGCACTCACCACGTGCCCCGCGCGGTAACGCTTCTTGACCTGCCAGCCCGCGCCGAACGGCGCATCGGAGATGGGGTAGACGTTGAGCGAGGCGAGATTCGAGCCGTCCACCTGAAGCGCCGGAGCCACGCCTTGCAGCATGTCGCTTTGCGCGATGTACATGCGGTTGAACGCCTGCGTGCACTGCGAGAAGTAGCCGGTTTGCCGCCGGATGTTCGCCAGCGCAATCAGCGCGTCGCTGGTGAGTTGCAGCGGCGTCGCTCCGGCGACTGGCTTCACCGCCCAGATGTTTCCATCCCTCTGGGTGCAGGCGATGATCGTGACATCCGCTTGCGCTGAAGTCGAGGGCGAGATGTAACGCAGAGTCTTGAATCCGCCGATGGGGTTGCCCTGGCCGAAGACCGTCATCCGCTTCAGCCCGTAGCGTGTGCCCGCCGACTCCGCGGCATAGCGACCATTGCGCATGATGCGCGCCAGTCCCGCAGGCAGCGTTACGGGATCGTCCCACATGACCTGTGAGCCGAACCGTGGTACCGCCTGCGGACTGTAGCCGGTGAAGTTCGCCACTTAGAACGCGCCGATAGGTCCCATGAGTTCGAGTACGATGGCGTTGGCGGCGAGGAGTGCCGCAGACAACGCGCCGGCCGCGAACTCTGTAGCGCCAGAGGCGTACAGCACAAGCACGCCGTTGGCGAGAGTCGGCGTCGCATTCGGCACCCACACTGCGTCATATCCGGCTGGCGCGGAGATGACTTGCACGCTATCCGGTACCCTGCCGGGGAAGGCCGCCTCATACATGTTGGGGTTGGTGAGTGCCGTCAGATCGACGATGAACCCGGCGAGCACGTAGGTGCCGGTGAGTGTGAGCGCGATGCGGATACGTTTGTGGCGACGGCTAAGATCGGGACGCCCTACAACTTTGGAGACGACGGTAACGGCCATAACTTCCTCCTGCGCCTTATCAGCGGGTGCGGTGACTTACTGCGTTGGGGTGGCCGTGACAGAGAAGTTATTGCGGCGCAAGATGCGCGGGTGCTGTGGTGGCATCCGATTCACCTTGGCCTGGTCACGCATGACTGCTGCGCGCTCGAACGTTTCGAGCGCGTCCGAACCGCTGTTCCTCATTTCCAGAGCAAGCGGGTCGTTGCCGCGAATCTTGTAGACGAGCCCGGCGACTGCATACGCGATGACGTTGGTACAGCCGCGCACCATCTTGTCGTTGGGGTCTACAAGGTTGGTGGACATCGCAAGGAAGGTCACGCGCACGTCCACCGCCGCCGATGACGGCGTGATCTGCAACATCCCTCCTGCCCACTTCCACTCGGTCATGCCGATGGTGCCGTCCGGCACGTCGTCGAGCATTTCAACATCGCGCAGCGGTGCGTACTCGGTATCCGAGTCGCCAGCGGGCTTCCACTCCACGTTCTTGGGGAGCATCAGCGACTCCAGCGGTTGGCCGTCGTCCATGTAGTCGCTGAAGTCGGTAGCGCCCGCAGGGAAAGCAGGGATGACCACGCGCGCCTCCTGATAGTCGAGCCCTATCATCGAGAGTTCGTTCGAGAGGTCTTCCCACTTGATGTTGATGAACGGGATGAGGTAATCCCTGCTGAACTCCGTCATTGCCGGATCGTCCAACAAGGCCGCCGAGCGGCGGCATACCACGTCTACGTTCCAGAGCATCGCTTACACGCCTTCCTTGGTCTCTTCCCTGTCTTCCTTCGCGGAAGCTGCCTTCAGGCGCAGGTCGCGCTCTTCGAGCGTTTCCGGTACCTGGATCTTGGTAAGGTGCAACTCCTTCAGTTGTTTGCGGGTAAGACGAATCAGTGCCTCAGAGTCTTCCTTGATGACGCCGCGTTTGAAAGCGGCGGAAGGGTCAAGAACGTACTGACATTCCTTGCAGACAATCGCTCCCATCGCGGGCTCGACGAAGCAGATGGGGCACTTCTCCACGATGGTCGAGGGATCGCGGGACGCGCTGATCCACGGCGGGAGGTCCTTGATGAGCCGGGCATGGAAGAGCACATTGGCCGCGTTGCGGTGTGTGTCGTTGATGGTGCGCGAACCCTTGGAGGGAGTGTTCCACTCGCCATCGGCTTCCTGCTTCAGCCTGCGCGCGGTCTCGATGGCGCGGCGCCGCGACTCGACGAGCATCTCCTTGATGGTCTCGTTGTGCAGCATCTCGGGATTCTTGGTGATCGATCCGCGCAGGACGACGACGCCGCCCGCGTCCGCATACTGGCGGTCGAACTCGCGCACCAGAAAGAACGGATCAAAATCGACCGGGGTTATCCCGCTCTCGGTTTGCCGCACTTCGTAGCGCGGCTCGTCAATCACCAGCGACGTGTACGCCTGCCCATAAGGGCATGCGGGCACCACCAGCCCATGAAAGAGCGGGGAGTTGACCATCAGCGGGAACGGGTTCATGTTGAGCACGGTCGCGGACTCGACGCCCATAACCTGCTTGCGGTGATGCAGGCTCAGAAGTTCCGAGAAATACTTCACTTCCGTCTCGTCGGCGCCTTTGTACTGGTTGGCGTCGAGCTTCAACTCGCGCGCGCCTGGCGGCAGAAACTTCTGGTTGAACTCTTCTCGTTGCTGTTCCGCTGTGGGGGGAAGAATGGCTCCGGCTGCGTTTGGCATGTGTTTCCCTCTCTTAGTTCCCTACGTGCTCTCGTATGCCGGCACGCGCGGCAAGTTCATTGCGGAGGCGTCCACCTTCGAGCGTGGTGCTCAACAAAATCTTTCGGCCTTCGAGCAGACGGAGTCGTAGCTCTTCGCCCTGCCGGTCGAGGCTCTTCTCGTACTCGTGTTGCGCCGCCTGGGAGCGGTTCTTGACTTCCTGCTCGACTGATCCGCGCCAGCGGTTACGCATGCGCTCACACTCCGCGAGGCCGTTGTCGAGTTGCCCCCTGGTCGGCAGTTGGGTGTCGCCGGGTCCGCCCGCTGCGAGCTCGTACTCGCCTTCCGTGGGGTAGGGTCCGAGCAGCGGTATGGTCGTGCCGGGGAGCACTCGGTTCTCCCACGCCTCTTGCGAGCCGTAATAGCTCTTGGGCATCCAGCGTTCGATCACCCACGCATCGAATGCGTACTTGCGGGTGTCGCGCACTTCGACCACGATGCGCAGAGGCCGGTGCATGAAGGGCACCAGCACGCCCTGCGTGTCGAATGTCCACTGCACGCCGTTGCGCTCCGTGACCGGGATATCTGGATTCCACTCGTGCCAGCGTCCGCCGCGCTTGTGCACGCGCGAGGGAGACCACACCAGCCGATAGATGGGCTCGCCGTAGATGTTGGCGCCACCGCGACCGAGCAGATGCTTCTGCAAGTCTTCGGGGGCTCGAATTGCGCCTACAAGGTCGCGCATAGCACTCTCAGAAAAAATCGCGGAGAGGACTCGCCTTGAGCCTCTCCGCGTCGAGCAATTTAGACGTAGCCAGTCGGGGGCTTCAGTTGATACAGCGAAGACTGACCCCAGAAGTTGTCTACGTAGTAGTTGGTGGTGTCGATCAGGAAGGAGCGAGCGGCGGCGGTCGGGCTACCGTTGGTGCCATAGACCGGGAACACCTTCATTCCGTCCATGTCGTACCAGAACGGTGGCTTGCCGTACTGCACCTTGCCCCACGCCTTGATGAACATGTAATCCATGCGCGCGGCGTGTGCATGCACGTTGGTGATGAGCGGGTGCCCGTCAACGCTCTTCTTCCCACGAAACAGCAGGTCGAGACTGTCAGCGGTTCCGCCCGAGAGCGGAATCGTCAGAAGTTGCTCGCCCAACTGCTCGTAGTTCGCCACCTGGCCCATCGTGGTGTGAATCACGAGCGAGCCGACAGTGACGGCGTCTTCGCCAAGGGACTGCTTGATCTGGTCGATGGGCAGCCGGAGCAGCGGCAGAGTCGGCGATGCATTGCCGGCAGAATAGCCGTTGGCGACAACCCACTGATTGATCGAGCGGTCCGTGCCAAGCGTGGTGCCCGTACCAGCGTTGTTGAGGAAGGTCAGGATGCCATTCAGCGAGACCGGGGCGCCGTTGGTGACGCCATCGATCTTGATGAGGTCGCCCGCTACCGTACCCGCAGGCACCGTGTCGAGTGTGATGGTCTGCGTTCCGCCAAGCTTGTTGGCAATCGCGGTGATCTGCGCCGAGGAGCCATAGGCGTTGCCGGAAGGCCGCAACGCGCTGCCGTTGAAGACCATGATGTACTGATTCAGGTCGAGACAGTGCGCGCCGAAGCTGGCCGGGTCGAGCGTCACGACGGAGCCGGCAACGGAGAGAACCGTTGCGACGGTGCCAGTCGAGTCGCCCACGCAGAGCATGATGTCGCGTTTCTTGCGCAGGGTGCGCATCGCGTTGCCGAGTTCCTTGTCTACGGCATTCGTGATGGCGACAGGTCCTTTATCGACAAGCTGTGACAGCTTGGTCCACTCAATGGGCACGCAGTTCGTTTCCGGCTGCACGGTTCCATTGGTGTAGGTCGAAGCGCCGCCTGCGGGAAACGGGACGGTGTTCGAGTCGAGGTTGACGCGGGCATAGGAGCCCGGCAGGGAGGTCTGCACAGGAATGCGGTAGGCGCGGGTCGATACCATCTCGGCGCGGCCGTTGTCCTGAATCAGTTTGTCCAGAGAGTTGTCTGCTTCCAGAATCTCTGGGATGTCTTTCGATACCTGCTCCAACTGAAGGGAGAGGGTCGCTGCGGCGGTCAATGCGGGCATTGCGGTCTCAGCTTTCTGCGCTCTCGGCGCGGTGCTGCCACGTCGTCGTTACGCTTGGGCCACTAGCTCGCATTCCGCGCCGTGCGGAGCAAACCAAGCATTTCCTGCGGGCTTGGCGTGCGTCCCTGATGGGTCTTCGCAAAATCTCCACGCAGCTTCGTGTGCAGATCGTGGGTTGACATCTCGGCGGGTTTGGTGTGCGTCATGGCGCTCGCGGGTTCGCTCCTAGAAGCGGTTTCCCGAGCGGTTGCTGCGGCTTTCTTGCCTGCGGTGCGGAGCGTGAGCTTTTCGCCCATTGCCAACATCTCTTCGCGGACAATCTTGGGAAGTATCTGATTTGTCCAGTCGCTCGCCAGCTTCACGCGCGCGTCTTCCTTCGCCTTGCCGTGACCTTGACGGCGCAGCAGAGGATCGAGTGCGTTCTGATACGAGGCGTTCTCCGAGATGCGGGTGTAGAGCTTCTCCGTGATCCTGCGAGTGAGGTCTGCTTTGTCCGAGGCGTCCACCTCGACCATCGCAACCCGTGAATCGATGGCCTTGGTGACCACCGACTCGACGCGCGCATTCACGCGGCCGTCAAAAGCCGTCTGCTTCTCCGTCTCTGCCGCGAACTTCTCCGTGTTGAGTTGCTCGCGTTCCTGCTTCAGTTCCTCAGCCTGGCGCTGCTGCTCTTCCGTGAATCCCTCTTTTGCGGAGGCGGCGCCGCCAAATGCTCTCGCCTTGAGGATTTCTACGGCTGCTTGCAGTTCGTCATCGTTGGAGCTGCTTGCGACGCTGTCCCAATAATCGAGACCGGCGCCGAAGTTCTGTTCGATGAGGCGGCCAACCGTCCCATCGGTGACGGGCTTGCCATCCCGCATAAGCGGCTGGCCGGCGTCGTCATAAAGTGTGGTCGCCGCGATCAGTCCTTCAATCGCGTGCTTGTACGTGTCCCGGTCCCTGATGCTGCTGAAGCGGCCGGACAGGTCGGCGAACTGCTGGCTCGCGGCGACGGCTGCGGTCGCCTCTTCCGGCGTGCCCACAATCTCGTCATACTGCGCGGCCTTCTGCGCGAGACGCGATGCGGCAAACAGCGAGTTCTTGAGGTCGGGGTCCTTGTCGAGCGCGGCCTGAAGTTCCGGGTTGGCCTTCAGCTTGGCCTGAAGATCGCGCGGCGGGAGCGGCCCCTTGGGTTCCAGTTCGAAGGGCTCCTCGTCGACGTTCTCTTCGACTGCGGCGTTCGGATCGACGACGCCTTCCGGCTTCTCTTCCTCGGTCTCGCCGGTCGCCTCTTTGTCGCCGAGGTTCGGCTCGTCGGCCTTTGGCTCCTCTTGCTGTGGCAGTTCGCCTTTCGCGGCGGCTTCTGCGGTACTGAGCAACTTCGCGCGCATGTCGGCGCGCATCTGGTCTTGCGTCCGTGGTGCGGCTGCCGAGGGAGCAGCAGCAGCCGCATCCGCGGCGGGGGAGCTTGGCGACGTAGTGCCCCCGGCAGCCGGTGTAGGCGCTGCCGGGGTTGTTGCTGTCGTCGTCGCGGGTGTATGGGTTGCCGAAGATGCAGAAGCGGAGGAAGCGCCGGCTGCTGGTGCGCCGGAAGATGTCGAGGCGTCGTCTGCCATGAGTGGGTCTCCCCTGCCCCTGGCACGCTTGGCGCTCTCGGCTTCCCGGTCATTGTTTGCGCGCTTATCCGGGGTGCGCGATGAGTAAATCCGGCGTCACACTAGCGAAGTGCTGCTCCGGATGGAAGAGGTTTTTCGCCCCACATCGCTTACAAACCACTTCCAGTTCATAATCGGTACCGGAAACTTCGCCGAGCTTCTTCCTGCATCCGTGACATTTGAGGTCGATTTTCACTAGGCCGCCTGCGGCATTTGCTGTGCCGGAGCCCCGTCCTGCGGCGCCGTGCCCTGTACCGCTCCCTGTAGCTGCGCGTTGTACTGCATGCTCTTCTGTGCCTGATACTGCGACGCGAGCTTGAGGTAGGCGCGCACGTTCTCGAAGCCTTGCGGCTGCGTAATCTGCAACCGGAAGTTGTCGAGCCCCCACTTGGTCGCCAGCGCCACGCACGTAGTGAAGTCGTCGAAGTCGGGATCCGGCTTGATCGACGGCATCACGATAACCTGCCCGGATGCGGGGTCCTGCACGGAGGCCGGCTGCGACTTCGATAGCTGGTCGAGCACCAGCTTGACCTTGATGCGCGCCGCAGTGCCCGGCACTTCGATACCACGCGGAAGCATGTACTTGGCAAAGATGGCACCGTTGTCGGGATCGTCGAGCAGTTCGCCGAGGAAAGGGATGTTCTTGAGGTTCTGCGCCAACTGCAACAGGCGCTCGCGCACTTCGGCGTAGCTCTCGGGGAAGCTGTCGTCATCCTCGGGATACGAATCGAGGTCGCCCTGCACTTCGGTTTCGAGGATGTACTCATTCTTCTCTTCACCCTCAATCTCGCTTGGGACGCGGATGCGCATCTGGCCGTCTACCAGCTTCGCCATGCACTTGACGGCGTTCTTGCCCCGGAAGGCGTGCTCCTCGCGCTGCTCCTTGAAGAACAGCATCAGCCGGCCCATCGCCGTGTCGAGCATCTGCGCCTGGCCGCCCATCGTCTCGACGCCCTTGTTGGTGCCGGCGCCGAATATCTGTGGCTGGATGCCGGAAAGCAACTGCGCGAGTTGCAGAAGGGTTTGCCCGTAGCTGTAGATGCCGGAGTCAATATGAAATTGCGGCTGGAACAGTGCGCTCGCCAGCGTTTCGCGCGGCCCTCCGGCTGCCGCCTTGACGCGCTTCACGCCGATAACCTGTCCGCCGCCGCCCGCGTTCTGATTCATCGCGCCCACGTTGATTTGATCCACGTCGGCGAGGATGTTGGGGAAGGCGACGCGGTCCATGTAGGCGTGGACGTTATTGGCTACGTCGTTGATGCGCTCCTGAATCGAGACCGAAGAGTCGCCGATGCCGAAGGGGAACAGGCCAAGGCCCTTGATGATCGGGCACCATGTCCAGTGCGCGAGCATGTCCTCTTCGACCATCTCCAGAACGGTGTCCGGCCCCCAGGTGACGATCTTCAGGCCGGTGGGGAACTTCTCTTTGAGTGCGTCGGCGCGTTCCTTGTCGAGCAGGTTATAGGCCCACGGCTGAATCCAGCACCGCGAATAGGTGCCGCGCTGGTCGGTGCCCATGTTGAAGCTGCTGCGCCCGCTCGGGCTGGTCACGTTGTCGCGTGCCTGGCGCGCAATCTCATCTTCCGGGTTGCCACTGCCGTAGGTGCCCGGCTGAATCTTGTCGTGCAGTGCGGGGTACTTGGTGCGGACGGCCGCAGCGGTCAACTCGCCTTCCAGGTCGATGATCGGCGTCTCGCGCAACTCCATCGCGTTCGGGTCTGCATCGACGTTCAACAGGCAGAACACGTTGACTGCGGTCATGGCGTTGGCAACTTGTTCTTTGCCAACCTGCATCGGCACTTGATACTCCTCTTCGGGGTACCAGTCGGACGGCGTCAGCGGTGCCTGACAGCCTTGACACACGTGCTGCATGAACGGGTTGGAATGACTTTCCGGCTGCACGTTCCCGCATGCCTTGCAGATGTAGCGGTTGGGAATCTTCGCTACCGTCATGCCATAGATGGGCTGATCGGTAAAGCCCGCGCGCTGCTTGTCCACGATGTTGCGCGCATAGGAGAAGTAGCTGCCCGCGCACCAGTGATAGAGAGCTTCGAGCTTTTGCAGCGCGGCGTTGCCGTTGCGGCGCTCGATGTCCGCCATCATGGTCGAGGCGCGATCAGAAATTTGCTGGTCTTTCTCCTCTTCAGGATTGACCGGCAGCCAACGTGTCTTGTCCTGATTCGACGATGCCACCGCGATATAACTCAGGGCGAGCATCTGAAACACGTTGTCATTGTGCGCGTAGAGCTCTAAGTTGTCAGCGTCTTTCTGGCCGGAGATGACCGCCATCACAGGGTCATAGCTGAAGCTGTCGCGCTGAAAGACGGAATATGGGTTGCCCTTGAGGAACTCGAAGGACTTGAGCACGCGCTGCACCAGATAGCGCCGCTTCGAGGACCAAGAGAGTTTGAACTGCGTCCTGATTTCGAGTGCCGACTTGGCGAGGTTGGGGTCGATTTCCTGTAGCTGGCCTTCGCCGTCGGACTGCGTACTCTGGTCTTCCGGGGTTGCCTCCTCGCCGATAGGCTGCCCTGGCAGCGACGGGTCCGGCTGCGCGCCGGGATCTTGCGGCGGCTGCTGCTGTTGCATCGGATCAGTGAGGCCAGTCGTCGCCATGCCTTAGCTCCGTGTTGCTGCGGCCAACTCGCGGCCCTCTTGTACGGCGGATGTCATTGCCTGTAGCGCCTGCTCGCGCAACTCTGCGTCTTCGGCGGCGAGGCGTGCGCGGTCGCGGTCGGGATAGATGCGCGACTTCTGTGCCTCCACCCATCGCAGCGCAGACGGCAGCGTGCGGTGCCCGGCACGCGCGGCAGCATGCAGCAGCATCTCGTCTATCTCGTGCTCGCTCTTCCCACTGAAGTCGAGGATTTCGAGCGTCTCCTCGGCGCTCGCTTCCTTCACGGCGTTCACGCCATCGGGGAAGATGGGGAGCCCTTGCATAAAACGCAGCATGCGCAGATGCCCCTCGCGGCGCTCGGCGTCCATCCGCTCGAACGTCGCTTCGAGATACTTGAGGCGTTCCTCTGCGGTGATGGCGCGGCGCTCTGCGCTCTCCAGCCGGAGGTCCAGCAGGACGAGACGCGAACGAGTGACCCAAGGCCATTGCACGCTAGTCGAACTCCCTCACCACAACCGTGGTCGCGGCGCCCTTCGAGGCGACGGTGCAATAGATGTCCGCTGCCCGGTAGACCTGCGTGGGATGACCGAGGATGCGGCCCATGCCTGCGCCCGTGGCGACCCTGTCCTCGATGACGAACGGAACGCCCGGCAGGGTAGTCTCCGTGACGCCGGCCCGCGTGATGACGAGCCCTTGCGCGATGACGCTACCGTCTTCAAGAATCTCGACGCGGCGTGCCGGCTGCGTGCTCGGAATCGGTATCGCGGTCGTGACGGCGAGATACAGCGTGACTTTCATCGACTACCTCCGCATGCCGAGCAGCGCGGGACCTGCGGGCGCCTTCGGCTTCTTGTCGTCAAACTTCTTCTTCGGTGGCGGCATCCTGCGTTTGCCGAGCATCGCAGGCCCCCCGGATAGGGGCATGGGACCCGGATCAGTGACGCCTTTACCGCGAAAATCTGTTGCCATAGTGCTTTCCTCCTACCGCTTATCCATCGCTTCTCCGATGGCTTCGCCGATGCTGTCTCGCCATGCCGCCAACCGCTTACGCCACGTGCGCCGGGCTGGCTCCTCGGCGGCTGCCGGAAGAATGAGTCCGGTATCGATGGCCGCGTCTCGCGTAAACGGGACGCGCGGCGTCGCAGTAGGTTCCTGCTTCGCCGCTTTGTTCGTCGTTGTCATAGTTCTCCTTACCAGCGAAAGTGATGGAGTCCGCCACTGGCACCGCCGAACAGCATCCACAACACAATGACGAGCAAGATGAGCGAGATACTGCCGCCGCCGAAGTAGCCGACGTTGCCGCCCACGCGATAGCCGCCAACACCGAAGAACAGAATCAGGATGATGAGGAAGAACAGCATTTTCCGTTAGCTCCCTGCTGGCGCCGGTAGCGCCTTCGGTTTGAAGAGGTTGGCAAACTCCACCATCAGATCGACGCCACGCTGAATATCGGCGGCAGTGGGCGGTTCAAGCCCATGCTCCACGGCGAAGGCGAGCGCCTGGGGAGTGACGCCGAAGATGGCGATGGCTGCCTTCTGCACGTTCGAACCCTCCTGCGCGCCGGCTGCGGCCGCAAGCGTCTCCGTCTTGATGACCTCGGTGAGATAGGTGTTCGCAATGTTGATGAGTCCAGTCGCTTCTGGAACAGCCAGTTCGATGCCCCTCTCGACGAAGCCCACTGCGGCCTTCCCTACAGGGCTGCCGAGGAACGCGAAGACCCCTTTGAAGCCGCGTCCGATCACGGCGAGCCAACTGTGCGAGTTGCTCGCCTTCGGCACAGTGATGGTGACGGGCTGCGCTGCCGCCTTGACGACGGTGTTAGCTGCCGTGGGCTGAATGATTATCGGGTCGGACATCGGTTACTACCTCCTGCGCCGTCACGGAGACGGGCGCGGTTGTGGTGACGGACACTTGGGACGGAGCAGGCAGAGCCGGGGGATTGTAGCCGGTGAACAGTTGCGGGACAGGGCTCGACTTCATCTGGTCGCGCATTGAAAGCACCGCACCCACGGCGGCCATGCGCAGCAGGATCGACGGCACGTTGCCATGCGTGAAGACATCCGGCGTGGCGACAAGGTTGGCCGAGGCGTTCATCGCGCCCGTGAAGGCCGCCGCGATCATCAGTTCCGCCCATCCCAGAAGCTTCTGGTTCATCGCGTCCCTTTCCGGTTCGCCATCTCGAATGCGTCGTAATACTTGCGAACCGCAGCGATGTACGCCAGAACTTCTCCGGTTGCGGGACGTGAAAAATTCCCAGAGTTGTACGTCTGCGCTATTTGCTCGACGGTCGCGGCGTTTTGGGTGCAGAGCACGTAACCGTTGGTGTGGAAGACACAGGCGCGCGCCGCTTTCTCGGGATCGTCGAGGTCACTCGGCGTCATGTTGCCGCAGTTGACAAGCATCACCTGCCACGGTCCATAGGAGCAGGCCGCAGCGCGTCCGTAGCGCGTCAGGAGCGCCGCCTGCGAGGGATTCAAGGCATAGATGCCGCCCACGTCGTAGGCGGGCTCGTGGCGCGGCGTGGTGTCACGGCCGAAGGTAGACTCGCGGCCGGCAATCGCCCACATCAGCGCGGCGCCATCGATGCCCGGAGGAAGCAGGAGCAACGGCCCATACTTCACGCACAGGTATCGAATGGTTGTGGGATCGACTTGACTCATGCGCTCCTCAATGGATGTGTTTCAGCAGTGCGTGCCAAAGATCGACGAGCCAGTCTTTACCGAGCAGGGCGAGCAACGCCGGGAGGCCGATGCGCGAGTAATTCACCAGCCGGTTGATTTTCTTGTCGCGCGATGTCTGCGCCGCTACCCTCGCGGCACCGAGCAGCTTCTCTGTGTCGGCCTTCCGCTTCTCGCCGTCCACGTACTCCTTGACTTCACCGAGGATTTCGCTTTGCTCGGCGAGCACCTTCACGTTCTGCTCGGTCGCCACCATCCTCGCGGCATCGACTACCTTGTCCGCTTCAGCCTTCACCTTCTGGCCGTCCACATACACCTTGACTTCGTCGAGGATGTCGCTTTGCCCGTGGAGCGTCTGCACGTTCTCCTCGTGCTGGCTGTCTTGGCGCTCGCGGCTGGCGCGGTCGTAGGTGGCGATAGCACTGGAAATCATGCGCCTCGCCCCCGCCTTGGTGACGGCGATAGCGTCGGAAATGATTCGCTTTGCTCCCTGCCTGGTGACCTCAGCCATCAGTTCGCCTCTCACTATTAGTGAATCTCGGCCTGAACCATGCGGCAGGTCTGCGTGTCCGTGGAGACGGTTTGCGTAGCGGAGAACACCAGATACATATCGCTTGCCACACTCAATGTGGGAGTGGCCGCTCCGCCCAACGCCGCTGTGCTATTCCCAGTCACGGTGCTATAACACAACTGCGAGGATGATGTGCGATTCGAGCAGTGAAAGGCGAAGGAGAAGGGGCGCCCCGCCGATGCCGATGCTGACGCGACGAGAGTAGTTCCCACCACCGTGGCGCTGGAACTCAGGCTGAGACGGACGATACCAGCAGTGCTTGTCCCTGCCGTTGTGATCAATGCCGTGCCGTCCAGCCGGGAAAGCGCCGCGTCAATCGTTCCCGACATAGTGCCTGCGGGAATCTTGAGCGCGCACAGAGGCGTGTCGGTCGTAAACCCGGTGGCCGCAACATCTGCGCTGTTAGAGAGCATCACATCAGCGCCCGGAGTCGCCGAGATGATCCCGCTGCCGTTGATAGTGACAGAGGTTCCGTCTACCTTGACGCCGCCGAGAACGCTCGTGGTGGCTGTCGGCAGAGTATACGAGCCGCCGCCGACAGCCGAGATGACTCCAGCGGCGCATGTGGTTGTGGTGCCATCGCACTTGACGCCGCCGAGAACCGATGTCGTGGCCTGGGGCAGCGTATAGGTTCCGCCTGCGCTTGCCTCTGGATACCAGAGTGCAGTTATGGAATCGTAGAGCAGAGTGATGGATAGCAGCGCGGTTGGAGATACAGCCGATGCGATGTTGCCACCCGTGCCAAAGGTCCAGGTAGAACCACTTACCGGAATAAACGTCTCGATGCAGGTTGCCAATTTGGCCGAATCGGTACAACCCGCCGGGGGTGTGATCGTGGTGACAGTCGCGGAACCGTTCATGAATGTAACGGCCTGACTTGGTGCGATGGTCGCGGCGGAAATCAGAGTCCCTGACTGACGTGTGGGACGTGGAAGGCCGTTCAGGGTAAAACCGTTTTGAATTACGGACTGCCACTTGAAATCTGCAAGGTCGCCCGTAGCGCCCGCGTGCTGGTTATTCACAATCCAGACAGGGCTTGCATTGGCGGAGTTTTGATAAATAAATGACCCGCTGCTACTCAGCCCCATTTGCTGCGATCCACCCGCATTAAAAAAGATGTTGGTGCCGACACTGGCATTCCCCATCTGCTGATTGCCGTTTAAGGTGATGCTGCTAAATATCGAGCCTTGCGGCTGCGTGAGGTTGAGCGCCGCTTCATAGAGCGCGGCAACGCGGAGCGCGGCAGATTGGTTCCAATGGTAAGGCGGGCCGCCCGCCAGTGTGGCCGCGCAGTTTCCCACGGAAACCGACAAATAGTCGCAGTTGTAATCCAGTGCCGCGCGGACATTCACAAACGGCGTGTTCAGTCCGTCGTTGACGTTTTGCTGCGCTACTTGCTGATTCCAGACATCAAAGGTTGTGGTGAGTGCGCTCTGCGCGTCGAGAGCCTGATAGGGCACGCCGCCCATCGCAACACGCGGGCCGTTATATGGGCGATAGCGAAAGCTGCGTGGAAAGCCAAAACCGATCACTGTGACAATGTTTCCCGCCCCGGTTAACGAAGTTACTGTTGGCGTGATGGTGTGCGATCCAGGCGTGGTCACGAAGCGAGCAACGGTTGGAATGCCTACCGTAAGACCGACGTGAGCCGGTGGCATATGAGCATCGTATTGAGTCGTTATCGACGTGCTCCCCGTCCACGTATTGGTTGCCGGGGTGCCGTCGATATTGACCGTAAACGTGCCGCCCGAAGTTGCATATTGCAAATACCAAACGTAGACCACACCGGTACGACTCACGATATTCGTGAGCGGCAAAGTGCTTCCATTGGTGGTGGATTGCAGCCCGTTCGCCGTCGCGAAAGTGGTATCCGCAGTCCATGTTCCGGAAGGTGTGATGAGCGCGTTACCCGCGAGAATCTTATCGCTGGATGACATCCCCCACCACGTAGAACCCGCGCCAAGTTCGCCCTGGTAGGCCTGTTGTTCCGCCGTAGCCATGAACCCTAGACGCGCGTTATTTGTCCCTATCTGGAGGATGCCTGCGGGATCATTTGTATCTCCGGGATTCTCCCAAGTGAAAATGCGGTATGCGTTGTCGGCAGCATTGTCACCGCCCACGCAATAGTTAGCACTCAAGCAGTTGAATGTTGTGATGTTTCCACTTGCCGTGTTAACAAGATGTACGAATTGCGGACTTGTACCCTGACCGTCTGAGCCTAAAGAGTCTGTGTGTGCTGTAAGGCCAAACTGTACCGAACCCACCATACCGCCCGCGTCCAGCTGTCGCCCACTCGTGTTGTCGAGTCCCGCTCCCACCACGGCAGGCACCACGGTGCCGGGGAACGTCGCCGTTCCCGTGCTCCCGCTACCAGACTGAGTGGCCCCGAGATTGACTTGGATTCCCCCGCCGCCCGGCGCCGCGTAATCTGTGCCTGAAACCGCGCACGTCGGCACGCCGGTACTCGTCGTGTTCTTGAGCAGGCATGTACCCAGACCGCTCAACGGCACACCATTGATACCACGCACGGTTACAGTCTCGGCGCCGGGTCCGTTGCCGGTGACATCGCCGGTTAACTGCGTGACCGCGACTTGATTGGTGTACAGCTTCGCCGCTGCGAGGGCTGCGGACGAAGCGCCGAAGGGATCGTAGGAACTGTTGTTGCTGCCTCCGGTGTTGCTACTGAAGGTGATCGCACCCAGGTATCCGGTGTTACCGACATCGACGTTGTCGAACTCCACATCCCACGGGCTGCCGGTGGCCGTCAGTTCGCCGAAGCGAAGATTGGTTGCGCCTACGGCGCCGGTATTGACGCCGGTCACGACGCAGTCTGTCGGAGCGCCATCGACTTTGACGGTGAAAGCGCCAGCCGTGCCCGTGCCCTGCTGCCAGAAAATATCGATGTAGTGCCATGCCGATACGGTCATGGGTCCGGCGAGCCCGTTGGACAGGCACGCGGTATTGGTCGAGGTGGGAACCGTGAACGCCGACAAATTGTTCGAGGTGTCGGTGAAATAGAGATTCCATAGCTCGGTGCTGCCGTTGTAGAGCGAGGCAATCTTCATGCTCGCCGTCGTCGCGGCGTTGATCTTGAAGTAAAAGCGCGAGTAGGTGGTCGGAGATACAGACCACGGCGCAGTGGTGTAGAACTCGTTGACCGCGTTGAAATCTGCTGCGGATGGAGCGGTGTAGGCGTTGGTCGTATCGAACGAGATGGAGCCGCTGCTCACAGACGGAATCTGCGTTGCGCTGTCGAAGTTGTAACTCGCAAGGTTGCCCGTGTTCGCTGTCGCCGTGGTGCCCGAGCCCTGCGAAGTGATCGGCGACGTGCTCGCGGTGACGACATCGTTGTCCACCTGAACGCCTACGGTCTTCTGCGCCGGCAGCATGGTCTTGGTGTCAAGTTGCCATTGTGTGGTGATCGTGTTCGACCAATTCGCCGAACTGACGGGCAGAATCGCCGCTGGCTGCGAGCCGCCCGGATTTTGAAGGTCGTAGGTGGCGGTGGTTCCCGCTGTTACGTCGGCAAGCGTGAACTTGTCCCAATACGAGCAGGGCAGGGCAACCGTTGTCGGCGAGCTTCCGGGCAGGGTGTAGGTGCAAGAGGTCTGCCCCGGAACGCGGTGCATGTCCAGCGTGGTGTGATAGATGTGCCCAGACACGAGCGAGCATGGGATGTTGGTGTTCCTCCAGCCGATGGTCTGATTGTTGTACTGCCAAAACCCGGTATTGAAGCGATTGCACTGCCAGCCGAAGGCGTAGAGACCGTTCGAAGTCGAGATGTTGTGATCCGTGTCCATCTCCAGATTGCTGAGATAGAGCGCGGTGTTGGGCGCAGTCGTGCCCAGTTGCGTGTCCGCCAGGCGGAAGTACACGTCACGCTGATAGTAGGAGCAACTGGTACATGCCTTGCTCGCGCCGTGCGGATACAGAACCTCGGTGTCGTTGGTGGTGCCACCTGTCGCGGACATGCTGAAGAACGCCGTCGCGTTGGCATCAGCACCGCCCAAGGAAGGCGAGGCTGTGGTGCAACCCTGCGACCCATTCACAGCCGGTACCGTGCCCGCCTGCTGCGCGACGCAGTTGCCGAACATCTCGACGGGAGGGACGATAGCAGGCGGTGTCAAGCCGATGCCGCCGCCGCCTATGCAGCCATAGGTGTTATCAGCGGTGCCGCCGACAAAACACAGTTTGGTGTTTGCGTTGGTGAGCGAGAGGTCTTCCTGCACCGTGGGCGCCGTGCCGCCGCCCGTGCCGCCGCCCGTGCCCGATCCGCATGGCGTGCTCACAATCTTGCCCTCAGCATCCGCCATCAAGCAGAAGTTGGGTGTGAGCAGGTCCGAGATAAAGCGCGTGGCAGTATGTACGTCCACGTTGCTAATGACTTCGCTGCCGGGGTTCGCGGTTAACGCGATGCCGCTCCCGCCACCAAGAGAGAGAAAGCCCGTCGCAACCTCGCTGATATTCGGCGCTTGCAGGTTAAGCGAGTTGCCGCTTGAGGAGTTGGCCACGATGTTCACGACGTTGCCGTTGAGCGTGAGGAAGCCCCCGGCTGGCGCCGCTGAACTCGCCTGCATCGTGATGTTGCCCGCATTCGTAGCAGACGCATTCTGGTTGCTCGCCCTGATGAGCACATTACCGGACGAGCCCGCTTGGCCGTTGGTCAGCGACGTGTTGTTTTCCTGCGCGAGAATGTTGACGTTCGCGGAGTTGGTGTTACCGAAGTTGTCTATTGCAGACAGGAGAATCTGCCCGGAGCCGGACGGTTGCGCGGCGAGTTGGTCTAACTCGGTCGTCAGGTTGATCTGACTATCCGGGGTGAGCAGACGCCCGTTCTTGTTCGAAGTCGATAGGGTGTAGCCGCCGCCTTTGGCCGTCGTGAACGCAGAGCCGCCCGGCCCGGTATAGAGCAGTTGCCCATTGCTGTTGTTCGGCGCGGTGTCGATCAGGAAGGGGTCGCTGGCAATATGCGTGGCGTCTACATACGTGGCGACTTGGTTGAGGACGCCGCCACCATTGACGCCGTTCGTGTCCGTGAACGTGCACGTGTTCTGGGTACAGTTCACAGCGTTGCCGTTGAACTGGAAGAAGCCGGTTACGTTGTTGATGCTAAGAACGCCTGCGCTGCCGGAGCCGCCGCCTCCGATGTCCTGTTGCCATCCTGTCGCTGTGCAGTAGGAAAGGAATTTGCTGGTAGTTGTGGTCTGCTCCCACATGTTCCCGTACTCGACGGCCGCGTTGCAGGCGGTTGGATCAGGAACAGCGGTCGATACCTGAATCGTCGGCGCGATATTCAGCCCGGCACCTGTGCCGGTGCCCCATAGGTTCAGCGAGCCGAGCGCGCCGGGATTCAGCACGAAGTGATTGGCGATGACCGTATCGGCAGTCAGTGCGCCATCGAGGATCAGGTTGCGGAAGTGAAAGTCCTGCCCCGGAACGAAGGGCGGCGGCAGGTTCGTCACAGGCGTGTTGGCCGTGAGGTCGAAGGGATTGATGCCCGACATCACAATGAAGGTCTCGGCCGTTCCCGTGGGCACGCCGTTCTGCACGTAGGTGACGCTATACGCCGAGTGCCCCACCGTCCCATCGCAACTCAAGACATCGTTGGGATAGACGTAGCCCGCAACGTTCCCCGAGGCGTCGGGAGCGAACGGAGGCAGGCTGGTCTGCACGATGGTGCGCGACAGGACCGCATTCAGAATCACGCGCGGGTGCTGCGTCGGGCAGTTGACGAGCTGCAACTGCACGTAGCTCTGCCCCTGCGAGGAAACCTGAATGTTCGTCGTGACCTTGACTTGCCCAGGCAACGGAGACGTGCCTTGCGCGAACGCAGGGACGCCGAGGAGGGCAAACATCGCCCATGCGATGAGACGGGGAAGGTATCGCATGCGACGATACCTCTAGCAAAGCGCACAGCGGAGTGCACTATGGTTTCTTCCGTCTTTCGCCGGGTTCGTTCAGTTTAGGGACTGCGTCGGCATTTCATAGCGGTAGATACCCCTGAAGCGCCGCAGTGGAGATGATGAGCGCCTTGACTTGATGCAGCGCGGCGTCCTTCTGCACAATCCCGTACCGCCGCAGCTTGAGATAGAGCGTGGTCCTGCCGATGCCGAGCAACTTCGCCGCCGCCTCCACGTTCTGGCTCTTCTGCAACGCATCGACGATAGCGAGTTCTTCGAGTTCACGCAGCGGGCGGACACGGGACATCGGCCCAAAGATTTGTGCTTCTGCTGGTGGCAGGTTGATGACGGGAGGCGGCAGTCCTGCGTGACAGCGCCGGCAGCGGCGCGCCTCGAACTGCACGAGTTCACACCTTTTGCAGCGAACGATATTTCGCAAGCTTCCTCCAGACGAGGCTTCCATCCCCCTGCGTGTATTCGGCATAGACCCAGAGCAGCGCGACATCGATGGCTCCTTTCCACGTATTCATTGCATGGATGTGACCCACGCCGAGCCACGTCCCTGGCATCTCGACCCACCACGTATCGCCCATGTTCCAAACGAACGGACGGCGCGGACACTTGCGCATCTTGCGACTGAGCAGGTCGAGGCCGCGCAATATGTCCTGCATCAGATCACCAACGGCTGCACGTGGTAGCCCGCGCCGGCCGGGCATGGGTACACGTTGTAAGGGCGCGCATGCTGCGACTGCATGGCGCTGGCGCGACTGCGTGCGCCGCCATGTGTGAAGGTCTCCGAGTCGCATGGCTTGCACTGCTTCATCTTGAGTCGCTCCTTGCCGTGCCCTAACGTCAGGCGCGTGCCTCGGCCCTCCTTCTCCAGATAGCCAAGCCTGCGCTCCAGGTCGCCCGGCGTCGAGCAGCCGAGTTGCGGGTCCAGCCCGTGACACTTCGCCTGGCCGAGTAGCAGCGCATCGTAGTCGCACGTCGGGCAGTGCATGTATTCCCTGCACTCGAAGATCCCGAGCATGATGAAGTCGAACTCACCGCAGGCCGCGCAGCGATACCGTCCCTGCGTGTAGGCTTGCGCGGGTCCGCTCGTTCGCGGCTTCGATAGTTGCAAGTGCTTCTGTTTCTTCATGGGTGCCTCGGTTATGTGAAGACATGGGGGTGTGGCGTCGCCACATCTCGGGAGCAAGGATCATCAGGATCACAGGCACGCCTGCCGTTGCCGGTGTGGAACCACTGCGCTTTGTCTATCTGGGAACGCTCGATCACGTGCAGGCACCGCTCGCAGATTGCGTGTTCCGGTGTGGTCACGAGATAGAACACGGCGACTACGAGGATGATGAGGACGAGGGACAGGGACAATATCGGCATGGCTGAAACTCCTTTCGTTTATCTGTGAATGACCGAAGAGCACTCCGGCGTCAGCGTTAACACTTGCGGGCTGCCCTTGGTGCGCGCGTATCGGACGGTAAGCGGCGTGTCGGCAAGGCAGCCGTGAACCTGCTTCCACTCATCGAGGTTGATCGTGAAGGTGTCGGTGAATCCGTCGTAGTTTGTGAGGGAGTCGTCGTGTGTTTGGTAGTCCACCGTGTAGCTGTGCACTTCTGGGTGTTGGTGCGCCGCCTTCCAATCGTCCATCCAGCCGGCGACGCCGCGACCGAGCGTTAAGGCTATGGCGGGGCCGCTAAGCACGAACAGGCTGATTCCCCACCACGTATCGGTCCACTTCTTCGCCGGCTCTGGCGCGCCGAATACATCCTCATCCGGTGGTGCTTCGTCCGCAAGTTGCGTTGTGAACTGGTCGAACAGCTTCTTCCATTGCTCGCGGATGTCGTCTCTGTACTCGCCAGGCAGCGCGACAATCGGCACGTGCATAAAGTCGGCGTAGACCGGCCGGCCTTCGTATATCGCTTCGTGGCGCGCAATCAGACAGGCGCGGTCGAGATTCTCTTCACGCCCTGCGATGGGCAGATAAAACTCTTTCATTGCTTGCTCTCCTCTTCAGCCTCGACAAAGTGCGTCCATAGCCGGTAAGCCATACGCTCGGCAGTCTGCGGCCAAGTACGATCCCCACCACACACGCAGCACGTGTCTAGCTCCGGTGCATCCGAGTTGCAGCGTGGACAATAGCCGAGGAACGCTCTCTTGTACGCGCGCAGCTTGAGCAGGAAGTGCTTCACTCGCGCCTGGTTGAACGCCAGTTGTCCCATCTCAGTCGCGCCTGTGCAAGATGAGCGCGAGGGGTGTGTGCTCGTCGCCAGTGACGCCCCAATCCTTCAATTCGTAACCGAGGCGTGACTGGTAATTGAGCATCAGTTCGAAGTCGTTGTAGTTGCGCACAAAACGGATGATGTACTCCGGTTCCGCCTCTTCTTGGCATTTTTGTGGCTCTACGATGCCCTGAGACGCATCGCTGGCACACGCTTGAGGCTGAGGTACGTCGGGTTTGCGCGTGCCCCGAACGGATTGCATCGCCTCTGCGCATCGCCTCCCCTGCCGCCTCTGCTCTTCGTCACTTCGCTGGTTCCAGTCGATGGGATAGTGGAACGACACGGGCTCGAACTGCTGGCGGAATTGAGCATCTGCCACGCCTTCGAGATGACCATCGCGCCACAAGAGCCACGCCCCATTGCCGACGCAATTCTCGGTTGCGTCGATGTGAACGAGTAGCGCGGCGCCCAGGTGCGCGTAGCTCGTTTGCCCTACGCTCGCGGTCTCGCGCTTGATCTCCAAAGCCCATAGCCACACTTCGTTTTGGTTGTCGCCGGTCCACTGGATCGCGGAGATGGGTTTGCGTTCGTCCTTGCCGATGTACTGGTGCTTCATAGTGTTCCTTTCATTGCGATCAGGAACCACACCACTTTGCAGCCGTAGTGAATCGCCTGATCTTGGTTGAAGGTGAGCCAACCCTCGCTCTTCTCGTAGTCGGTGATGGCGTGAAAGAAGAACTCAGCGACGCCGAGCCACACGTTGTGAGTGATGAGCGCGACGGCGCCGGCATGGATGAGTGAGTGCGCGAGCAGGCATTGATACCAAGGCACGCCAGTGAGCGACGCTTTGTGGTTCTTGCAGTCAGAGAGGAACTGACGCTGCAACGGGTAGTCGCAGAGCGCGTGCGCAGCGAAGAGCAGCAGCAGCATCATCGCTGTTTCCTTTCCAACTCCGCGAGCTTCTGTTCGATGGTCGGAATGTTGCCGCGCTCATGTAGTACCGCGCAGGCCGCTTGCAATTCCTCGTTGCCGGTTGAACGTGCTATCAGCGACCAAAAGCGCAGTGAGTTGCCAAAGTCCTCATGCGCCTTCAGCACGCGCTGCTCGAATTTGCGCCGCTTCTTCTCTCGCTTCGCGCGGCCGCTCATCTCGACACCACCAAGGCGAGACCCTGCGAGGTGCGCGCGTACGCTCTATCGAAGTCGGCACGCAGCAGGCCCATGTGCTCGGCCTTGGTCGTGTCGATGCGCGACAATCCACCGCGAGCGCCGCGACCGATGGCTTCGAGCGCGTGAGTGATCGCCTCGGGAATCTGCGGCGCCTGCTCGTAGCGATAGCTTCCCGGGGAGATGTGGGTCAAGCGGCTGTGACCCTCGACGCCGTACTTCTCGATGTAGTTCGTTACCCACACCCACGCCTGATCGGCGGCAGAACTTGCGACCGAGCCCGCGCCTGCCAGAGCTCGCAGGTCCTTCGGCAGTGGCATGCCGTCTTTGCGCCCAAACTCGAACTCGGCTCTACCGAAGGCCTGCGCGAGTGCTTCCGCTGGTAAATCCACCAAGACTCGGACGTACGCTTTGAGGCTCTCGGGCGACGGCGTTATCCGGTGCAGGTCCGCCAGATGCCGGCAAGCTGTGGTGATCGCTTCGGCTTTGTCTAAGCTGTTGAACAACTGCTCGTGCGCTGGCTTCGTTGGTTGCGGCTCTTCGCTCATCGGCTGTGGGTTGTGCATCTCTCCTCCAAGTGCTTTCGTCGTCGGCGTAGTGGCCGTCGTTGTAAAACTGCGCGGCGTCCCAGAGGAACTTGCGCTCATGGGCCGGCCAGGTGGGGTAGTAATCGCGGGTAAAGCATTGCGTTCGCTCGAAGAGCCACGAAGCGGCAGCGGCTTCGCTCGGCTGACTTCCCTGCGCCACTTCCCGCGTGATGGCGTCGATGACCGCCGTCTTGGCTCGCGCTGCGTGCCGGCCCTTGCCGTAGAGCGAAAGAATCAGCGCAACCCAATCCGGCTGGTCGCCGGGCAAATCCGGCAATACGTCGCCGATTATGTCTTTGGAAGTGTCGAGAGGTAATTCTCTTGCCACTACGTCGGGCGCATCTGTGGGTGCTTGGCCCGTCTGCGATATTCCGGGTGGGGTAGCCCCATCGAGGTCGCGAACGTCGCTCTCAGGGCATCCTGACGCGATTTTATTTGCCGGTTTTGGGGTATTTTCGGCTGGTTCTGTGCAGGAATGGTAATTATCTACGCGAGAAGTTGTTGAATCGAGCGAAGTTGCGGCGGAATATCTGCTTGCGCCACTGGGGGCGATTTCGAGCCGTTCGAGGAACGTCGCCGGCTCTTGAGTTTCGTCGCGGGTGTCCTGCTCAGCTTTGATCCGCCTGGCTTCTGCCACGAAGTCGAGTACTTCGGGATCGTCGCCAGCGAGCGCGCTTTGGTCCGTTTCTGGCCCATCAAACGCGCGCGTAGAAGAGTTATTTAATATCTCTTCTCTCTTACTCTCTACACTTGTATTTACTGCTTGGTAAAGAGTGCGCTCGCTTTTCCGTGTGTGTAACTCAGCATCTCTTGCAGCAAAAGCTGAATTACACACAAATGCTTGTTCCTCTCTATTCCTTTCCTTTCCTTTCCTTTCAGGCGCGAGTCTTCGAGAATCCTCGCGAGAGTTCGCGAGAACAATAGACGCAAAGAACTCCGGCAGCGGCTTATGGCCTTTGCTTCGATTGCAAGCACGGCACGCTAACACAATGTTTTTACTGGTGTTTACGCCGCCAACAGCTTCAGGCTCAACATGATCCAACTCCATGCCGGGGAAGGTCACCCACTGCGACGGTTGCCCATCGGCAAGCGCATGCCAGCAAACCTCGCCCAGCGCGCCGCAGTAGAAGCACTCGACGGCTCGCGACTGGCCTGGGAGACATCCATAATTCCTCGCGACCTGTCGCCGCACCTCGGTAGGTATCGCGAGTTTTCGCGAATCCTCGCGAAGAATCTTGCTCTTGGACGGGTGATCGATCCTCTGGTGCTCCTGCCATCGGGCGATGCGGTAGTAGGTCCAGCCTCCCGTGTCGCTGACAAACCGCTCGATGCGCCCACATGCGCAAAGAAGCTGGAGAGCGCGATCTACTTCCAATAGAGGCTCGCGCGGCATCAGTTCCATCGCGATCCGCTCCGGCTCATCACGCAGGCAGCCAGCATCATCGGCGGCAGACCATAGCGCCACATAGAAGAGCCGCGCGAAGTGCGGCAGTTGAACCATCACCGAATCGGTCCAGAAATCAGGCTTGATCGTGCGTATTCGTCCCACATTGACACTTCCTGTCTCGAACAGGGCAAAAAGCCCCAAGTGTCACAAGGCCAACAAGGCTCAATAATTCAGTGGGTTAAAGCGCGCAAGACTTCAGCCGGAACGACTGCTTGCGACTCGATCAACCGGCGCCACTTCCCATCCGAGAAAAGCACCGCGCCGCGACTCTCCATCACGGGCTCGATCCCTTGGTACTGCTTCAGGTCTTCGGTGTACTCCGCGATGGTGTAGCTCGAAAATGCTTCCAGGCCGATGGCGTCATTGATGTTGGTGACACTCGACCGATCGACCTCGAAGACACAGGTGCGCGTGTTGGGGGAAACCACTGGACTAACCCATCCCTTCCATCTTTGCCACGTTGATCTGATAGCAGGCCGGCAGGCCCACACACGTGTACTTCCCTACCAGCAACCAGTCGGCTTCCTTCAGCCGCTTCACAGCCCGCTTGACAGTCGTAGCCTCCAAGCCGGCGCGCAGACCGATCAGCCGGTAAGAGATGCAGCCACTCGCGTATTCATTTGCCGCTTCCGCGATTGCCAGCATCACAAGGAGGTCCGTTCCGCGAACGGTTAACTTATCCCACGTAATTTGCATTACCCTGAGGGACATTGCGAGCGCCAACATAGCAGAGTCGAGAGTTCCCAGTATAGGAATTTCCTGCTATATATCGGCATTTGTGCAGGATACGCTTACATAAATTATTTTGTTGGGAAGTATTGACACGGATTACCTCGCGGGTATACCTTGCTACCTGTCAAGAGGTAATGGTTCCACGTGGAACAGTTACCGCCCGCTGGCACGCGGGTTCTGACTAAGGAGCGAAGACACATGGCAATCCCGAAAATCTCAGATAGTAGCCTCTCAGTGATCCTCTCGGCACTCAGCAGCTTCAAGCACGAGTTCATCAGCAACCCCGCGCTGGTGAGGATGGCAGACGCAGCCTTCGCCGAAGTTCAGGCGTACAGCCGCGCAGTCGGCGAGCACGCGCCGATAGGGTGCGATGTCTTGGACCCGTGCACCTTCGAGAACCCCTGCCCACGCTGCGAGCGCCTCGAAGCAGGCCGCCTGTGAATCACCGCCGCCTCCACAAAGCACACGGAAAGTACCTCGACCTCAAGGCCGCTTACGACGAGTTGGCGGCCCGTGGCGTCAGTCCCGCACTTCGCTTAGAGATGCTCGACATCGTGAGCGATGCGCACCGCGACTACTACCGGATTCTTACCGGGACACTGGCTGCTGCTGCTGCCGGCGTCATCCCAGAAAGGCGCACAGCATGAGCACGATGATTACCTCTCGACAGTTAGAGCCGGAAGTCTTCACACATACCGCTGATTGGCGCATCGCCGAAGCCTTCGAGGCGCGTCATCGCATGGTTCGCATCGCCGCACTCCACTCGGCTGCCGCCGAGATTACCCTCCTACTCACGCGCGAGGACAGGCTTGTGCAGTCCTTCGAGCGCCGAGTGTCCGACATCGAAGAGCGCGCCTGCTTTCGCATGTTTGGCTCGACCACCTTCGGCCCGTTCACCGACGAAGAGAAGGACATGGCGCTCTCGCTCTTCGAGCGCGACACTCGCGCCGAGTTGCTGCGCCTCGCCTCCACTCGCCAACACTCCATCTCGAAGCTGCGCGCACGTCACGCCCGCATTCAGAGCATAGTGCGCACCATGAACAGTCGGAGGATGGCATGAGAGGACTCGACGCACACATCACTGGCAACTATGGCGAGGATCAGTTCAAAGGCATGGACGAGGACGAAGACACACCCTCTCTCGATACCTCCTTCCACGATCACGAACTAGGCCGCGATGCCGAAGGCCGGAGCGAACACTGCTGGCGCTCCTGGCTGAAGCGGGCTGAGAAGCTGCTCGGCATCAGCAACCTTGACGGTGACGAAGACGCAGACGGCTATTCCCTCGATACCGCCCATGACTACTATGAGCGCGGCGAAACTGCCGCCAGCTACGCCGAGTACGTGCGCGCGAAACATCGCGGCATGTACTGCGGCGACCACTGCCCCAACTCCTGCACGTGGTGCGGTGCCAAACCCTGCACACATACCTCGGCTTGGCATAAAGAGGGTAAGGCATGTTTGATTTGCGGCGCTACAGGCGGTGCCGCATGACCTGCCTGTACTGCAACAAGCCAATCGTGAAGTACCCGGCCTTCAGCCAGTACGACCCGGATTGGGTTCACGAGCGAGACAGCGGAAAACTCGGCAGCCAGTATTGCGAGGATGTCCATCCCTCGGAGCGCATCGCCAGCACGATCGCCACGCCGGAGCAGGCGGTGACGGCATGAGCGCCGTCATCCTCAACGAACCAGTAGGCCGCGAGGTTCATCTCCCGCCCGTCGTCCGCATCCTCTGCAACAAGTGCTTCCCGCCAAACGCCGATCATGAACGCTGCCCCGGCGTGTTGCAGTGCAGAGGTGTGCGCTTCGAATGCACATGCAGATGCCACCACACCGGCCGTCTCTTCGGCGGTGCACAGTGAGCCGCCGCTTACCCATGCGCGACGGCAGCCTGATTATCACGCGCGACATCCTCATCCGCTGCGCGCAGAAAAATGCGTGTTGGGGTGCCCTGTCCTGGGCATTCGGTGAGGGACCGCCGACCGTGAAAGAACTCGCTGTAATTGAAAACTACTTTCATTGGTGCGTGAATAACTACGTGCTGCCGCGCCAGCACCGCGAAGAACTCTATTTGCTCACCGGCTATTCGCGGATGCGCGGCAGACGTTGGTGTCACTCAGGCGGGTATCTCGATGGCGTCAAGTGGCAGGCGTGGCCCGCAGGTCACGTGCGCACGGTCGCGGATATGTACCTCACCAAGAAAGCAGGCACCAGATGAAAGCCGTAGACCTTACCGACAACCGCAATGGCACTTGGACCGCGCGGATCTTCTACCAGACCTACACCGGGACGCGCGACGAGTGCGAGCGATGGATCAGGAACCAGGGCGAGCAGGTATGAAACTGGATCACTGGACGCTGCGGTTCCTCGTCGGCACCGTCGTCCTTCTCGCCTTCGCCTTCGCCTACTCGGCGTGGGGCCATTGGGGACCGATTCACTAAACCAGAGAAAGGGCGAACTTGGAGCCAACGATTAAATTTATCCGCGAAGTGCCCAGGCTGGACGCACTCACCGAAGATCAGTTCTTCGCCGTCTTGGCGGCGCATATCTTGACCTGCCACTCCCATGCAGACATTACAGAGCATCTCCCGCACCAAGCCGCGCGTATCCACCGCATTACCGAGCGGTTCGAGTGCTCCGGCTGTGGCCTGTTCCAGCCCTTCAACATCCGCCACAATGACACCGGCTCGCTCGACGAGTACGTCTGCGCCCTCCTGCAACAAGGCGTGAAGTTCAACCGGCGCCATGCGCCCTGTGTGGTGCCCCAATGAGCCGCCAGCAACAAGTGTGCGATCCACGCCGCTACCTCTGGCCCGCATGGCACGAGGTTCGCATGCGCGGCACCCTTACCCCAGACGAAACCATAGCTGTGACGCAGAGACGCTACAGAGAGGCAAGAGCCCTCGGCCTGAGCGACAAGTGCATCCGGTTTGGCTATCTGGACAATCCCTTCCGCCACGAGCATGCCCATCTCACCCTGTTGGCTGAAGCAACCAAGATGCTCCACGCGCGAGCGACCAAGACTCCGCGCTGCATCGCCAGCAAGCGCAATTGGTACGCGCGCAACAAAGAGAAGAAGCAGGCACGGAAGGCGGCAGCATGAAACGGCAAACCATGAAGCGAGCGCCCGGCGCCACCTACCAAAAGCGGGTGCCGCTGATGATTAAGGCGCGAGGGGAGACCCGCAAGGCGCTGCGCACGCTGGCCGAGCGCGACGACAAGACGCTGTCGTTCTACGTCTCGACCGTGCTCGACCGTCACGTCGCCACCCAGGCGAGGAAAGCGAGGCGCAGTGAAAAGCAAGCCTGAACCCTTCCAGAAAGAGCGGGAGCGGCTGGTGCAGCTCTGCGCGGAGCACGGCTGGACCTACGAGCCCCGCAACGTCGGCGCGCCCGTCTACCAGCTTGCAAGGATCATCGGCCCCGGCTTCAAGATGGTCGCCTACCCACACAAGACGCGGCAACGCAACTTGCACATCCGCCTGCGCGACGATCAATCGCGCGACAAGCTCGCGTTCGTCGCAGCCGTCGAAATCTGCTATGTGAGCGCCGGCAATAACTGCACCTTCAAAACGAGGTACGTCGAGCAAGTGCTTCCGCGCCAAGCCCTCTATGCGGCGTGCCACGCGGAAAGGCCGCTGGCGTGAAGGGCACGGATTGCACGCCCGAGCAAATCCAGTCCGCGCGCGAGTTCCTGTTGGCGCTCGCTCGCAATATCGACACGATGCCCGATGACGACGCCATCGTCACGCCGCGTTTTGGCGACTTCGCGCGGACTGTTGCATGGTACGGAGCCCTGCGCTACAAGGCAGGACGCGACGGCACAGGCGGCACGCTGGAAGCGCCAGGAGAGGTTCGATGAGCGATGAATCGATCCTCGGCCTTCTGCTGCGCGCGCACGGGCTGGTATCGGCCCAGGCGCACGGAGAGCAGTACCTCCACCACAACATCTCCGCGTCCAACTGCTACGAGAACGCGCGGCAGTCGATAGAAGCTGCGATCCGGCAGGTTGGGTTTGCGGATACGTACATCGCTCGGCAGGACGCCCAGAAGAAGCGGGAATCGGATGCCTGAGCACTTCACGCGGAACACGGTGAGCGCGTCGTACTGGTGCAACAAGTGCGGCAAGGCGACGCAGCACCGCGTCGATGGCGGCAGGCGCGGCCCGTGCTTCGCGTGCATCGCGCGTGCCACCCAGGCGCCAGCAGCGAAGGCGCCGGACGTGGAACAGACTTCGATGTTCACTGACCCGCTGGTGCGAGATAAAAGAGGCGACTAGCCATGATGCATCCCAAGCCGCCTCGCACAGAGCCGAAACAGCGCAAGCCGCTGAAGCGAACACGACCGCGGAAGGTAAGAAGTAGGCCACGCAGAGGAAGGTTGAAGAATGAAGACATGTCCGCACTGCGGAAGGGATCATGGGAAGAGCGGCGATCCCTGTGTTTTTATTGCCATCGCCCTTGCAGCGAAGAGCGGGACGATCTCGCGCACATCAGAGGGAAAGCTATGTGGGGCGACAACCCGGAAAACGTATCGCCAGCGCATAAGGAATGCCACCACAGGTTTCATGCCTACGGGCCATCAGGAGTAAAGCCAGTTCCGCCAAAGTCGGGGAGCCGGGGATAAAGGAGATAGAGGGGATGCAGCCGTATTACGAGGAATCCGGCATCACGATCTATCACGGTGACTGCCGGGAGATATTGCCGTTTCTTAGGCGGCCGGATGTGATCGTCACTGACCCGCCTTATGGAATCAACTTTGTTCATGGTGGCGGCGGCGGCGCTAAAGGCCCATCGAGCGTCTTCGGCGGGATACGGGTACACGGTGATAGTGAACCCTTTGACCCGCGCATGCTTTTAGATAAGGCCGACACGGTGATCCTTTGGGGAGCAAATCATTATGCGCATCTCTTGCCACCGTCATCCGGTTGGCTGGTATGGGACAAGCGAGATGGCATAGCCCAAAACGATCAGGCCGATTGCGAGATGGCATGGAGCAATCAACCCGTAGCGGCGCGGCTGAAACGGCATTACTGGATGGGCCTCGTCAGGGCTTCAGAACTGAGGGAGCCTCGCGTACACCCAACTCAAAAACCCATCGAAATTATGGGCTGGTCTATATCTCAATGCGGCAATGGTTCACAGCTAATATGCGATCCATACATGGGTAGCGGTACAACGCTTGTCGCCGCCAAAAGACGCGGGTTGGAGTGCATCGGAATAGAGATCGAAGAGAAGTACTGCGAGATAGCGGCAAAGAGACTATCGCAAGGCGTGCTGGCCTTTTGAGCCGGGGATGGGAGTGAGGGGAAATGGAATTCAAAGACAAAGCAGTGCAGGCCAAGTATGCCGATCTTCAGGCCGAGGCGATGGACTTGGAAGACCGGCTTGAGGATGTCGAAAAGAAGATTCAGGACATCGAGGATTCGGAGGAACAGGCATGAAAACCAACGAGCCGGCCGCCGCCCCTACACCGGTTGAGCCGAAAAAGAAGCGACAGAAGAATGACTTATTTCGTCGTCCTACTGCCGCCCCTACGGTCGAGCCGCCAACTGACTTCATTTGTCATGACTGCGGACATACCTGTCCAATATCTAACGAAGCGATCGCTAAGCATCGCGGGACTGGGTGCCTTGGAGCTACGGAAGGAATCGCCGCCCCGGACCGCATTATGTGCTTGGCGCATGAGTGGTTAGATGAAAAACCCTGCCCATACTGTGCCGCCGCCCAACCTGTCGAGGGGCCACGGGAGCCAAAGTGTAAGCATGGTCAATGGCCAGCAAGCCTGTGCATCGACTGTATCAAGGGAGTAGAAACGCCATCTCCCGCGCCTGTCGAGGGGCCACGGGAGCCAGAGTGCATCTGGATCGACATTGGCAATGATTACGAGCGCTGTTGCCACGGTGATGTGCGCAGAAAGACTGCCGCGGCTGTCGAGGCGCCAGTGAGCGCACCGATACCGGTTGAGCCGCAAACGTACTGCTATCTGTGTCACACGCCGATGCACTGGGAGAACGGGAAATGGGTCGCGTCCGATATGACCAAGTGCCAAGTGAATGAATCTGGAAAACATCTACCAAATCCCGCCGCCCAACCTGTCGAGGGGCCACGGGATGACGAAGCGTTCAAGTGTCCAACATGCGGATGCAATCACGTTATGACGTGGAAGCAGTATTGCGATGCTGTCCGGGCCGGAGCTATGGATGGGTTGCCTCACGCGCCTGTCGAGGGGCCACGGGAGACAAAGTGCGCGAATTGCCCTCACTCGAAATGGGATCACTACCTCTTCGTAGGCGGTCTATGCAATGTGGGTGGACCAAATCCAGGTAATCCTCCTTGCCAGTGTCCCGGGTATCGTCCGACTCCCGCGCCTGTCGAGGGGCCACGGGAGAAAGTCGTCGTCCATGTTTCGACGCATGGAATCAAAGAGTTACCAAGCGCACCCCACGCCAATTTAATCGAGTCGTCGTCGATGCCTGTCGAGGGGCCAGTGAGCGCACCGATACCGGACTTGACGGTTGGCCAGCGAGTTCCACTGTATCTACGCGCTAAAACCATAGACATGCTCTATGCGAAATTGACCGCTGCCGAGGAGCGCATTGGACGTGCCGAGGCCCGCAACCAGTGGATCAAGGTATCCGAGAAGGTACCGCCGTTCAACAAGATGGTATGGATAGCGGCCCCCATGTGGGTCATCAACCGGGACGATAGCAAAGAGTACAGTCCCTTTTACGAATTGGCCTGCTTAAAAGATTCTGAGCCGCGCGTGTGGATGAATTCAAATTTTGAGGGGTACACGTTCGATGAGGTAACGCACTGGATGCCGGTGATACCGCTACCGGAACCCGTCCGCGCAGCCCTCTCCCCTTCGCACGACACAGGAGGACAGAACAATGACAAATTGTGAACACTGCCTGCAAGAAGTTGAGGACGATGACATCGGCATGTGTGAGGAGTGCGAGCAAGATGGCCTGTGTCCCGAATGCCTACCTCACGATTTCCATCGCTCAAAGGATGAAGACGATGCCAATGAATGAAGTAATGGTGGACTGTCCAACTTGCGGAGCTTCGCCCGGATACGCCTGCTTCACGTCTGGACAACGAACTCGAAGGATGCCGCATAAGACTCGAAAGCTTCCCGCGCCTGTCGAGGGGCCAGTGAGCGCACCGATACCTGCATACAGGCTTCGTCGCGTGGAGGTAGATGGAGGCGCTATCGAGACTTGGTTGCCACCGAGAGATGGCACAGAACAGGAGCGGCAAGCTGCCCGTGAATGGGTAAAGCTGTGCCCGGAAGCACCGCCGATGACGCAGGGCACGCTAGTGCTATACCACGCGCTGGTGGCGATGCTGGAACGCCAACTCCACGCTTCGCTAGAGGACTACGAGAAACTGGAATCGTTCGCCCGCGAGCGCATTGGACGTGCCGAGGCCGCGCTGGTAACCGCGCAAGAAGAGACGTTGCTTGAAGCAGCCGGCGAGCTTTGCAATCTTTGCCGCATGGGACACGAGCCACGATTCGCTGGAAGTGACACCAGGAACAAATGGACCCATGCTCCGGCTGGGCAAGACGTATGGACGGCCAATTACACATGCAAAGCTGCGGCAATTCGACAAATCATTTGCCGCGCAGCCCTCTCCCCTTCGCACGACACAGGAGAAACACATGAGATGGATAGAGACACATTCTTTACGAGGATTCTCCGCGACTGGAGGCTGAAGAAGACGCGCATCGATCAGTTGGAGGCTGAGATAGCCCAGTATCGTCCTGCCGCGCCTATCGAGGCACCAAAATGCAAGCATGGTCAATGGCCAGCAAGCCTGTGTATCGACTGCATCAAGGGGGTAGAAACGCCACCGCACGCGCCTGTCGAGGGGCAAACGCACATTCATTCGATGCTGTGCGTTCACTGTCCACACATGTTGCAGTATCACCTGTCGGGAGTTCTGAAGGGCACGAAGCGTGGCTGTACTCAGTGCGACTGCCCCGGATTCGATGCCGCGCCTGTCGAGGGGCCACGGTGCGACGACGCGTTCAAGTGTCCAACATGCGGATGTAATCACGTTATGACGTGGAAGCAGTATTGCGATGCAGTTCGGGCCGGGGCTATGGATGGCCTGCCTCCCGCGCCTGTCGAGGAGCCACGGCCATGCAACTTCCAGATCTATGCAGGAGAAGGCAATATTGATTTCTGCCCGTTACCTTTTGGGCATGATGGTGGCATTCATGAACCTGTTGAGCCATGCGCCCACGAATGGATTGCGTTTCTGGAACGTCATCCCGGTGAAGATCTGGGCACATTTGAAGCCTGTCATAAATGTCATGCGTTGAAATCTGAAACGCTGCCCGCCGCCCAACCTGTCGAGCCAACCTATTGCGATCAGTGCAAGCGAATGGTTGTCTTAAAACATCACCACTACTCTGCCGTGGAAGGGGAGTATCCAGATTTCTGTCCAGTCGATGAAACTGACGGAACGCATAAGGTGCCCGCCGCCCAACCTGTCGAGGGGCAGGAGCGAGTAGAGGAAGGCATATGTGACCAATGCGGAGGCATGGGCGAATCGCCGCTAGATACGACTTGCCCACGCTGTAATGGTTCGGGCTATGCGCTAAAGGTCGTGTCCGCCCAACCTGTCGAGGGGCCACGGGAGCCATGCAAGCACAGCAACGTGTCTGAAGGTATCGCGGAAGATGGAGGCGGTTACACGGCTATGTGCAACGACTGTTTTGAAGAAGTAACGCCAGTGGCCGCGCCTGTCGAGGGGCCACGGGAGACGTGCCCTTACTGTAATAAGCCGATTGAGGGTCAGCCAGAAGACGGAGGGTACACGCACATTAGCCGAGTGGATGCGATGGCTTGCCCGAATAAGTTTCCAGTTTCCGCGCCTGTCGAGGGGCAAGTGAGCATGGATAGCGTTGAGGCCGAGAAACGCAGGCGGCATCCGCATTATCTGCTTATCGTAAAACTGGACGACTTCCTCCATAAGCTTAGCGAAGATGAAAAATACACGGAGGAAGTTCGTGACCTGCACAGAGAAATACATGATGCTGCATTCTGGTTTGTAACGAATCCTGTTGAGGGACCACGGGAGCCAGCGCCGAACGGAACTTGCACGAATTGCGGATTCACTAGAATTGCAGACGGTTGGCTTAGGTGTCCGCAATGTGGTGTGGCGCTACCTGCCGCGCCTGTCGAGGGGCCAGTGAGCGCACCGATACCGGCAGACGAGATCATAAAGCTACGGGAGAGTCTGCGTGATGAGTGGGCCAACGCATCTGGAGATAACGACTTCGACTGGTTCCTCATCGAGCGCATTGGACGTCGGGAAGCCATGCTGGACAAGTTCAGCGAGAACAACGACCGACTCGTCGAGCGCATGGGACGTGCCGAGGCCGCGCTGCAAAGAATAGTCAGCGACTTTGAGACAGACTATGTGCTCGACGGAGTAATCGTGGACGATCCGCCCAGAATCTCGGTAGATGCCTACAATATCGCCCGCGCAGCCCTCTCCCCTTCGCACGACACAGGAGGACAGAACAAATGAGCGAGAGAGTGATAAATAGCCCCAAGGAACTGTTCGAGACTCTGGCCGCGCCATCTGAAAGCAGTCGAGAGCGCATGGTTTACGAGGCCCAAGACGGAAGCTATTGGGTCGATTGGGGAGGCGGCAGAGTTCCGGTTAGCGTTCTGGGGACGGCGCTGACTATGGGCCGATTGAAGCCTGCATTCCCCGACTGTCCCGACTGCAAGGCGTGGAGGTTGCAACCGTGACTAAGCCTCCCACGCCAGCTCTCGCCGCCGCGCCGGTACACGATGGCAGCCAACACTTCTATGCCGAGAACTTCGGCATGAGTGTAGGCGTGGACGGCGCCCTCGGCATCACATGCCCGGACTGCCATGCGCCTGTAGGCGTCGGCTGCGTGAACGTGGTGTGGCGCGCGCGAGCCGGCCGATACCTGCCGGACTGTGAGCCCAGGCGTATCCACACCAGACGGCGCAAGCTGCTGGCGAAGTTCGGCCCAAGCAATGGCCGATGATGTGGCCCTACGTCTACTTCTGGAACCGCATGGCGCGCAAAGGCCAGCGATGCCGCGTGGTGGTGCGCGCGAGAACGAATCGCCACCCGGTCGTCTGCGCCCGATTGTTATCACTTGCGCCTCACTTTGCTAATCATCAGCGGTGTAGGAGTGGCGATCCAACCCGGCTCAACTAGGCCGCCGTTGACTGGTTCCATATCGTAGGTATGCCAATTTTCTAGAGCAGTAACGCCCGCAGGTGTTAGGCGAACCGGCGCGGCGTAGCGATTGTCATTCCACTCGCCGCGCTCGAACCAATCCGGATGGGAAGCCATCCAGTCGAGAATCCCGTAGCCGATGAGCCCGTCAACCTCGACATCGGGCGCTGGATTCCTATGTCTGCGATCTTTGTCCCAGGGGCAGAACCAGACCGTTCCAAATTCGGCGATCTTTTCCATAAAGCTCCAGTGAGCGTTGCGCATGCGGCGCGCATCGTCGCGATCAAACTTTGCTGTGAGGCGCTTCGGCTTCACTTGCTTCATCGCCATCACACCACTCCGCGCCGCAAGCTCGATTCGATGTCATCAGCCATCGTGCGCAGCAGGCGCGGCAGGTCCATCGTCATCTGAAGCGAGCCCTGCACCGCAAACCCTGATCCATTGATACCCTTCAAGACAATCATGGCGACGCCTTCCGCCTTTGCCGTCTCGCGTGCATAGGTGCACAGGTCGTCATACTTGCCCGGTCCTACCGGCATTCACGCCTCCCGCCTATCTTCTTTGATTCCGCAGCAAATGCTTCATCGGTCGGAGCGTCGAGCATACCCATGCGATAGAGCATCACTAGCTGAAAATCTCGGCTGCCTCTGCATAAATGGGTCTCCTTCCTACCGTGGATCGCAGGGTGGTGGCAAATTTGACTGCATTTGAATACTCGTGATTCCACCGAGGCACGGATTCTAGGATCTCCGTCCGGCCGAAAGGGGCAAGTGGCGCACTGGGCTTTCATTACTGGCCAGTTCGCGATGCGTTTCATTCTTCAATTTCCTTCCGCCGAGTTACGTTTTACGTTGACAGTCATAATTCCGAAAGCCCTGTATACCACTTTCGTAACAAAATTGCAGACCCACTACCTTGCCCCATTTCGGGAGCACGTTGCGTGCCTTATCGCCTGAGCCAGAGCGGGTAAACCAAGATTTTACAATTACCTCTTGACAGGTAATAGGGTTAGCGAGAGACTTAACACGTTGTTTCCCCCCAGATACAGAAGGAGCGAAGACACATGGCTACGGTCACAGTCATCACCGGCTCACCCGCCTGGCACGCGGATCGAGCCAAAGGCATAGGCGGCTCGGAAGCTGCCTCGTTGTTCAACGCAGGATGGGGATGCACGCGCAAGCTGGTGATGGAGAAGCGTGGCATGGAGCCTGATTACATGCGCGGCCCGCGCGAAGAGGCGATCCTCGAACGCGGAACAGAGATGGAAGACTGCGTCGCCGACAAGTTCGAGCGCGTCACCGGCCTGAAGGTGCGGCGCCAACCCGCTCGCGTCTCGAAGACGAACCCTCATGCACGGGTCAACATGGACCGTCAGATCATCGGCACGGACGTGAATTACCTTCAGACACTTACCGCCGATCCAGAGACGGGTATCTCGCCGATTGATCCCCTCATCGCGCAGGGTATCGACATCGGACCCGGCGCCCTGGAGTGCAAGACCATCAACGAGTTCGACCTCAAGAAGCTGGACCGCGAAGGCTTTACCAAGCACGAGCACTACATCATGCAAATGCAGCACACGCTTGGCGTCACCGGCTACAGGTGGGGAGCGTTCGCCTTTCTGGAACCGACATGGTGGCAATTCCGCTGGTTCGTCGTGCTCCGTCACGATGTGCTGATCGACGAGATTATGCGCCGCGTCGATAGCACGTGGGATGTGGTGATGGATATGTCGCTTCCCCTGCCGGCGCCGCTTGCGGATGGCGACAAGCGTTGCAAGTCGTGCCTCTGGCGCAAGACCTGCCGAGGCGAGGCGTACTTGCAGCAGCATGCCGGCGCCGACTTCGAGAGCGCGTATGTGGTGGTCGAAGACCCCGAGATGTACGAACTGGCAGCCGACTACCTCGACGCGAAGCAGCAGTCCGAGCAGGCCGAGGGAGTGGTCGATGCCATCAAGACGCGCGTGAAGGAAAAGATGGAGGCGCTCGGGCAGTCCAAGGTCGAAGTGCCCAACGTCATCAAGTTCGCGCGTATCCCGGTCAAGGGCAAGTCGGGATGGGATGGCAAGGCACTGGACGGCGAAGTCGGCGCGCTCGGCAAGGGCGATGAGCGCGAGCAGGAGTTGGCCAAGCGTGTCGCCAACTGCAAGAAGATCGGAGCGCCTTCCGAGCAGTTCCGCACTTTCGCAGTTTGATATTCCCGCATGCCCGTGCCAGGGTGCGCGGGATAGCTGGCGGCGTCTCAGTCTTCGCTCCGACGCCGCCAGCGCACAACCAAGGAGCGAGGACACACGGAGCGAAGACAATGGCATCCAATCAACTCATCCCCGCACAGCAAGCGCAGATCACGGCCCGCAAGGATGTACGTGCTCTGCTGAATAGTCAGCAGTTCCTTGAACAGATCAAGCAGGCTGTGCCGTCCCATATCAGCGCCGACATCATGGTGCGCGTCGCAACCACAACCATCCAGAAGACACCGGACCTGCTGGAATGCGATCAGACATCGCTACTCGGCTCCGTGATCGAGTGCGCGCAACTCGGACTCATGCCCGATGGCGTGCTTGGCGAAGCGTACCTCGTGCCTTACGACAATACCCAGAAGGGACGCAAGGAGTGCCATTTGCAGATAGGCTATCGCGGCCTCATCAAGCTGGCGCGGCAGTCCGGACTCGTCGCCTATGTGGTAGCGGAGCCGGTTTACAAGTGCGACGACTTCGAGGTTCTGTACGCGCCGGAGCGCACGATCAAGCATGTGCCTGATCTAGAGAACGCCGAGCGTGGGATGCTGCCAGAGCGCGGCACCCAGGGCGTGCCGAACTACATCCCCGTGGGCTTCCGTGGCGTGTACGCGCTGGTGAAGTACAAGACGGGCGAGATCGACTATGAGTACCTTCCGCTGCATCGCGTCGAGAAGATACGCGCAGGAGCGAAGACACAGAAGGTGTGGCTCGCGCACTGGACAGAGATGGCCCGCAAGAGCGCGATTCGTGCGCTCGGCAAGCGCCTGCCGCTGACCACCGACTTCATGCGCGCGAGCAATCTCGATGACCTGCGCGAGCAAGGCATCGAGACAGCGGAGACGGTCGCCGACAAGGCACTGCTGGGTGACGTGATCCTCGCCTCGCTCGCCGACAACAAGGCGCAGGAACTCGCCGACAAGTACATCAAGAAGGAGGACGAGCCGCCGCAGAACGGGCAGGCGAAGCCTCCGATTGACGCCTACGACGCGAGCGAGGCGCACCAGCCGGACCCTACTACGGGCTCCCAGCACCCAAGCGGCCCGCAGCCGGCGCCGCAGCCGGGAGTCAAGGACAAGTTCAATCCGTTCGCAGAGCAGCCGGCACGTTCGCGCAAGTAAGGGGCCAGAGGAATGCACTTCGAGCAGCGCGGTAACGACATCATCGTAGGCCCGACCCGCGTTGCCCCGTGGATCGAGCCTATGACGGTGACGTGTCCGAAGTGCGCTATGGACGCCCGCCACATCGGCGTTAACTACTGCCAGGGCAACATGGACCCTATCTATGCCGATCATCTGTGCTTCGGCATACCGCAAGAGCACCTGCATATCGGCTGCCAGCGGTGTAACTACGTGTGGCTGATGGAAACCAAGGAAGAAGCGGACAAGCGCGTCGAGGCGTCCGCCCGAGCCAACGGCATCGTGCCGGCCCAGGCGGCGGATATGCCTCCGCTCGGCCTGAGGCATATCTCAGAAGTTATGAGCAACTTCACGTTTCTTCAACCGCACAGGAAGGATTAAACCATGCCCCAGGCCGAGCGGGTTTCACTGCTCAATCTCAACAAAGGCGCCGCCCTAGAGCGGTTCGACCATGAACTGCTACGCGCCATCACCAACATTAAGGATGTGAACACGGACGCGAAGAGCAAGCGCAAGATCGTCCTCGAAGTCGTTCTCGCACCCTACCCTGATCGCACTGGCGTCAACGTGACCCTGCGTTGCACGTCCAAGCTCGCGGCGCTGAACGATGTCACGGGCGGCAGCATGTTCATCGCGCAGCAGGACGGCGCGCTGGCGGCCTTCACCCACGACCTACGGCAAGAGCCCCTGTTCCCAGATCCCGAGCCCGCGACTACCAAGGTCGTCGCCATGACCGCCAAGTAGTTTCCCACCGCGCACCACCCAACCCACACAGCCGCGCCGAGGAGGGCGCCCCCGTGAAAGCAGAAGTATTCGACAAGGTGCTCGCTCTTGCGACGCCCAACTACCAGAAGTTCCTCAATGATCGCGGCGTGGAGTATGTCTTCTCCGATAAGAAGTTCTACGTCATCGGTAACAACAGCGAGCGCCCGGCCCGTATCGAGGTATCGACGCTTAAGGCTATCGCCGACCTGTTCGCGCTCGACTTCGAGAAGATGGAGGATGCCAAGCCGGTCGCCGTGGTGCAGTCGCCTACGCTGGTCGAGGTCATCAGTTCGCAGAGTGACAACTACTATCAGCGAACGACCTTCATCCACTGCGAGGCGCCGGCCGGCGACCGCAACTTCACCTTCAACCAGTTCATGCCGCAGGAGCAGTTTCTTATCAGCCTGAGCGCATGCTTTCTGGAAATCGGCGACCGTGAGGCGGTAGTGAGGGCCATCAGTTCGCTTGCTTCCCACGAGAACCTAGAAATCGAAGACAACGGCTTTGCGCAGAACGCGACCGCGAAAACGGGAGTCACTCTCTCTTCGCACATCGCCATCACGCCGCGCGTGAAGTTGACCCCCTGGCGCACCTTCCGCGAAGCCGATCAGCCGGAGTCTGAGTTCATACTCCGCGTCAAGAAGGCGCAGGACGGCACGCCGCACGCTGCGCTCTTCGAGGCAGATGGCGGCGCATGGAAGGTGCAGGCAGTGCGCTACGTGGCGTCGTGGCTCGAAGCGAACTGCGCCGATGGCTTGCTCATCGTCTCGTAACTTTCACGGTGGCGTTGGCCGAGAGGCTTAGGCACGGGTCTGTGGAACCCGGTACGTCGGTTCGAATCCGATACGCCACACCACACAGGAGCAGGGCGATGGAAAACCTAGGGCAAGGGATCGATGAAGTCTTCGAAGGCGTCCGCCGCGTGCTCCGTCACGAGGGCGGCCCGCGCGCGCACTTCGGCGAGAGCACCTTTCTTTCGCAGCACTTTCTGGTGTTCATCGGGCTCGAACTGTTGAGCCTCAACCGCAACGTTCAAACTCTCGAAGCGAGGATCACGGCAATGGCAGAAACGCAGCAACAGCAGCACGACACAATCATGGCGGCACTCGGCACCGTCAACACCAACCTAGTCACCCTCAACACCACCGGGAAGGACCTCGTTGCGGAAATCGCATCACTGAAGGCGCAGCAGGGCAACGGGGAAACCGTAGACTTCAGCGACGCCGAGGCGCTCGCCACGGGTATGGTGACGCAGACGGCACAGATGATTACCGACCTTCCCGACCCCGGCCCGCAGGCCACCACTGGCGATCCCGGCACCGGCACCTCCGCACCCAACCCCTCGTAATCGACGTTGTGTCTTCCCTATACCGGAAGGGCGCGCGGTCCCGGCCCTTCCGGTCCTTTTTCAAAGGACATCCCCCTATGAGCGAGCCAAAGAAAATCAAAGTCGCGTGGATACCGCACATCGAAGAGTACCGCGAGGTCTTCAAGTGCGAGCACGGGCTCTACTACTGCCTCGACCCAGGCGACGGTCTGCCCTCGCACATCCATGATGGCGACGGTATCGAGGTTAAAGAGATGACCGAGGATGAGGCCGCGCGCCTGTGACTACCGCCGCATACAGCGCGATCACGGCTCCGCGATGGGGCGCAGAAGAGAACGATGTTCAAATCGTTCCCGCAAGGATGCCGTATGTCTACGGCACAGGCGGCAACAGCGCGCTGATGCACAAAGTTATCTATCTGCGGCTGCGTTGGTGGGACTGCGGCCCGCGCGGCGCCTACCTCATCCGCCTACAGTCGCCGCGCATGCTTGCCGTCACCGCTTGCTCGCAAATGATTCGCATCGACGGGACGAGGGGCAAGTGCTGCGCGTTGCCTCGGCCGAACGCTGTGCTCTGCGCGGCCTGCCACGGGCAAGGCAGGAATTTTCCACGCGGACGGGAGCATGCGGTGCCTATCCAGTTAGCGCGCGTCCGATTGGGTTGCGTCGAGGAGCCCCTCTAAAACCATGAATCCCTGCCCAAACGCGAAACGATCCAAAGGCCGCCTGCGCTTCGTCGGCGAGCCGGAGTTCGTCTGCACGGTGAGTTGTACGGTCTGCCACGGGAAAGGCTTCGTCATCAACTGCGATAAGTGCTCCGGTTGCGGCATTGTCAATGGCGCCGTCTGCTCGCCCTGTCGAGGCCGTGGCCTTCTCCCTTACGTCAAGGAGTATCCCCAACCACAATGAGCAGCTTCCCCGAAATCCTCGAAGAGCGCGGCATGCCTGCCTCCCCCGATGCCGAGCGGTCGATCCTCGGCGCGATTGTGCTGGAAAACGCCCACTATCAGGAAGCCGCCTCGGCCGGCCTGGAGCCGGAAGACTTTTCGCTCGACTCCCATCGCAAGATTTACTCCCGCATGCAGGCGATGTGCGCCGAGAACCGGCCCGTCGATCTGGTGACGCTGGTGGAGGAGCTCGCCAAGCGCAAGGAAGTCGCGGCCATCGGCGGCGTTGCCTACATCGCTTCACTCACCGAAGGGCTGCCGCGCCGCGTCTCCATCGAAGAGTACGTCCGCATCGTGCGCGAGAAGGCCATGCTGCGCGCGACCATCCGCACCGCCGACCACATGACGACCCGCGCGGCCGATCAGTCGGAAGATGTCGAGACCATCCTCGCCGATGCCGATCAACTCATCCGCGAGATAGCCAACCGCGCCGTCGCCGAAGGATTCCAGACGCCCACCGAGGTCATCGCCTCACGCTACGAAAGCCTCGACGCCTTTGCCTTCGCCAAGCAGCGCAGAGGTTCCGTGTTCTCGGGATGGGGTTCGGTAGACGGGATGCTGCACGGCTTCAAGCCGAAAGACCTCATCATCATTGCGGCCCGGCCGTCGATGGGCAAGACGGCATGGGCGGTGAACGTCGCTACCGATGCGGTCATCAAGCAGGGTAAGACGGTGGGCATCTTCTCCCTGGAGATGTCCTCGGAGTCGCTGCTGCACCGCATGGCGGCCGGCATGGGCAGGTACGACTCCCGCAGGCGCGAGCGCGACTGGCTTACCAACGAAGAGAAGCAGCGCATGCTCGAAGCCCTCGGCGCGATTCTCGACTCCGCGCTCTACATCGACGATACCGGCGCCTTGACCATGCTCAAGCTGCGCGCGCGAGCCCATCGCCTGAAGCAGCAGAAGGGCGCGCTCGACCTCATCATGGTCGATTACCTGCAACTGCTCGATCCCGGCGCGAAGAAGGAGAACCGCACCCAGGAGGTCTCCTATATCTCGCGCGGCCTGAAGTCGCTGGCGAAGGAGTTGGACGTGCCGGTCATTGCGCTCTCGCAGTTGAGCCGCAAGAGCGAAGAGCGCGCCGACAAGCGGCCGTTGCTCTCCGATCTGCGCGAGTCGGGCTCCATCGAGCAGGACGCCGATGTGGTCGCCTTCCTGCACCGGCCGGAATACTACGACAAATTCGACATATCGCTGAAGGGCATGGCCGAGTTCATCATCGCCAAGCAACGCGAGGGTCCAGTCGGCATGGTGCCCATGCACTACACGGAGACTTACACACGGTTCGACGCGATGGTGGAGGGATGATGGCGCAGAAATATCGCAAGAGGCCGGTAGTTATTGAGGCGATGCAGTGGGACGGCACCCGCGACGAGGCCTTTCGCATCATCGCCTGGGTGCGAAACCTTGGCGGCGAGTGCAGATATCAGGGACCGGACGCATACATCATGCGCGCCGAAAGGCCGGAGTTGATTGTCGAGACCTTGGAAGATGGGTTTCAAGGACAGACGACGCATACAGCGAGTCCCGGTGACTGGATCATCCGTGGTATCAGGGGCGAATTTTATCCCTGCAAGCCGGACGTTTTCGCAGCCACTTACGACGCGGTGATCGAGTGAGCATTGGCACCTACCTACGCCAGCTCCGCGCGCGCCGCAATCTCAGCTTGCGCGAGATGAGCCACAAGACCGGCATCGCGCACTCGACCCTTTGGAGGATAGAGCGCGACCAAGTGGACCCACTACTTGGCGCGCATCTGTTCCCCATCGCCAAGCTGCATCGGCAGAGTGTGGTCACTCTGCTCCGCAATTACCTCACACGCACAAATGAAAGGAAAATCAATGTACGGAACGCACGTAATCCTCGTTGACACGCTCACCGCAGAAGCGCACGACGCACTTGTCGTAGGGAGTCAAGCCGCCCGTCAGGGCGGCCCGGAAGAGTTTCTCAACCTCGCCTATGTCCGCAAGGACGGCGCCAAGCACGCGCTGCACGAGCACCGCATTCTCTACCGCATGGCAGTGCGGCCGATCAATCATCCCGACGTGAAACAGGGCAAGGTGACGCACTGGTACAAGCTGCCCGATGAGCCAGTCGCAGGCGTAGTTGGGAACGATGCGCGGAAATACACGATCTTCCTCGACGGCTCGCAGCGATACTATGCCGAGCCGGGCAACGAAACCATCGCCGTCCTCGACCCAGGCGGAAAGCTGCTCTCCAAAACCTTTGCAGACATCGCGGAAGACGACAACCTCGGCATCGGCCCCTATCCGCAGGGCGCGAGGGTGACGGACATCACGCCGAGCGACGACGGCACGATGGTCAACATCCACGCCACGAGTAACCCGCCGAAGGCTACCGCGAATGGTACGTCGGCCGTTGACGACATGGGGTTGCCCCAGCAACAGCAACAGCCCGCGACGGAAGAGGTAGCGCAGTAAGCAGCACGGCAGCGATGTTTGCTGCCGCCAGCGTAGCGACTTCAGGTCGTGTGGCACCTGAACGGTTCAGCTACACATGAACCGCGCAAGAAACTACGCTGGCGGGAGCAAACGGGCTCCCCCCGAAAGGAACCACGATGGAAATTACAGTTGAGCACCCAATGGAAATCACCGTTGGCCGCAGCGTCCTCTACACGCTTTCTGATGACGACGCCAAGCAGATCAATCGCCGCCGCACCAGCGGAGGAAGCATTTTTGACCGCATCAAGAGAAACACTGAAGCTGTGACTCACTGGCCGCTCGGCGCGCAGGCGCACATCGGCAATGAAGTGCTTGCCGGACAGGTCTTTCCGCTGCTTGTCACAAAGGTATGGTCTCCCGGCATGGTCAACGGCCAAGTGCTGCTCGATGGCACCGATTGCTTTTGGGCAACCAGTGTCATCGAGGGAACCGGACCACGTAGTTGGGCATGGCCGACGCGGAACTAAACGCCACACTACCGAAAGGAAAGACGATGGAACAGCCGGACCACAGCACAGAGGTTTTATTGGAGAGCCAGGAGCAGGTTCTCGATGATCTATTCACCTATCACGCGCCGACGCCTGAACAGCTTCCGAAGTACGACGCCATTCGCAAGGGCGCGCGTTACTTCGCCAGCATCGTGCTTGCGAATTGTCCGTCGTCCGCCGACCGTTCGGCCGCACTTCGGCAGATTCGTCAAGCGATGATGACGGCCAACGCCAGCATCGCACTCCACGGGCGCGGCTTCTAAAAGTGCCACGCTACCGAGGCACCCCCGAGGGATCAGTACGCAGTGCGGTGCAGGAGTATCTCACCGCGCGGCGTCACTGGTGGATGCGCTGCCAGAGTGGAGCGTACGCCGTCGAGCCGGGAGGCGGCAAGCGCCGCTACGTCGCCTTCGGCCGCCCAGGCATGGCGGACATCCTCGCGCTGCCCGATCTTGGCGTGCCCTCTGCCGGCGAAATCATCCCCACATGGATTGAGACCAAGGCGCCGGACGGCCGGCAGGCCAAGGCGCAAAGGCTCTTCCAGCTAGAAGTCGAGCCCTTGGGCCACATCTACATCCTGGCCCGCTGCGTCGAAGACTTGATCGCGCACGGCCTTTAACTATCAAGACGTAATAGAGGTTCCCATGCAAGGTAATTTGCTTAACGAGAAAGAGGCTGCGGCCTATCTCGACCTCAGCCCGGCAACCCTGCGCACCTGGCGCTGCCGCGAAAAGGGTCCTGTGTTCCATCGCGTCTCACGCGGACCCAACGGAATCAAGTATGCTGTCGTGGATTTGGACGCATATCTTGCGGCCGGTCGCCATGTGCCATCCGTGCGGGCAAGCGTGGAGCGAGTGCGTGGAAATCTATAGGCAGTCAAGAAGCAAGTATTGGTACGTCACCGTCTACGTGGACGGCCAACGTAAACGTAAGAGCACGATGCAGACAACGCGCAGCGCAGCGATGGAGGCAGCGATGGAGATGGTTCGAGACGCCCGCTCCGAAGCGCCCGCGATTGTCGCATCGATACCCATGCCCACCATCGAGCAGTTCGCCGTGGAAACCTTTATCCCCTTCCTCGACGGCTGTACGCTCGATCCCGACACCATCCGCTGGTACAAGAACGGATGGCGCATGCTCAGTGCCACGCTGCTGAAGACCGCAGCATGCCCCGAGGGAACTCCGTATCGCAACACGCCGCTCGATCAAGTGCGGTCCAGCGAAGTGGACATGTTGCGCGCGCCAGGTGGCGCCTACAACATGAACTGTATGCGCCGCTCCCTGCGGCGCATGATTACGCTGGCCCTCGAAAAAGAAATCCTGAAGGTTCGCCCGAAGGTCAAGCTGATGCGCGAGACGCAGCGCACCGCCGTCTACTCGCCGGAGTTGGAGAGAAGGATGCTCGAAGCCGCCGAGCAGCCCTTGACGGATATCTTCCTGCTCATTCTCGACGCAGGAATCCGGCCAAACGAAAGCCTTCACCTTCAGTGGCCCGACTTGCTCTGGGACAAGAGCCTGATCCACGTTCGAGGAACCAAGAGCGAGGATTCAGACCGCTACGTGCCGATGAGCGACCGCGTGCGGCAACTGCTGCGCGTGCGGGCGCAAGGGGAGACGAGCCCGTGGGTCTTCCCGTCTCCGCGCAAGAAGGGCTATCCCCTGACGCCCTATCCCATCCACAAGCGATTCGGGAAGCTGCGCGAGGCGTTGGGCATACCCAAGGACCTCGTGCTCTACAGCGGGCGCCACACGTTCGCTACGGACCTGCTGGACCGCACCGGGAATATCAAGCTGGTGTCCGAGGTGTTAGGACATGCAAGCGTCACAACGACTGAGCGTTATGTGCATCCCGAGAAGAAGGGACTCGCGGAGCAGATCAATGAGCGCAACGCATCGCGTGCACAGGAAGGAGAAAATGCGATGCCAAAAGATTTTGGACATACTTTTGGACATACCCGGCCAATTTTGAATTGAAGTATTGGACCTTAACCGCTTGATTTTTAAGTGGTTGCCCCCCAGGGATTCGAACCCCGATAGGCTGCTCCAGAGTTAACGAATCTAAACGGCACATTTGCAGCCTTAACCTCAACATAATCAACTATTTAACCAACGAGACTTGCCCGCACGGAACGCACCAAAAGATTGCTGTAAGTTGTTGAAAGTTGTCCAACATTGCGATGCCTTGGGCATACTTTGGACATACCTAGCCCGGCCAAGTGAGCCATGCCTTGGACACATACCCTTGGAGCAACCTATCGGGTTCGAATCCCTAGTTGGCAGCCACATCTCGGTTCGATTTCGCAGTTCGAATCCCAGGCAGGGATTCGAACCATGCTCTAGCCTGCGAGCCCCTGATTTCGCATCAGTGAACCAGAATCGCCAAGGCGCAAGAGGCTTGCGCCGCCTAATATCGGAATCGCGCTTGTGCCAGTTGTGGCAGATACGTCTTGCTCTTAGGGAAGTGGTGGGAAAAAACGGCGTTGCCTTAAAAGCAACCCGGCCCGGCCACCTCACGAGTGGTCGGGCCGGTATCTCTGGTGCAAGGAGGAAGCTGCGAATGCGCGTGTGTATTCGCATCAGCCTTGCGGTCCAAGTTCCATCACATTGGATCGCCGCGCTACTACTCTGGTTCCGTTAGAGTAGTGGCTTTCAAACCGACTTCGGGCCGTGCAACCGGCTCGAAGTCTTGTTCCATATCATATCAAATTGAGCGTGGCGGGCTTGTCCATGCGGGTAACCTACGCCCGATGTATCCCAGATCAGCAATAGGCACATTTCCACCGCAAGGGCTTTTTCTGTTGAAACTTTCGAGGCTTTATCACCGTGTAACCCCAGCTCAGGGAAGGAGATAGTGGAAAACTACCCCGTATACCCTTTGGTTATACGAATATAGCCATCTGATGGGTGACATGACCGCGAGGAAACAGACAGGCATGAGGCTCAGCGCGACTGAGCGAAGGTTGATAGGAGGCCGGAACAGAAGTGGCCAGCATCCCTCAAACCCGCCAAGCATTTGCCTATGATGCAACCCTGGCCGGCCATACCGTCTGTACCGCCTGCGGTACAGTTGACCGAGATGGTCCTTGCCTACTGGCGCACTTTTGTGGCATATACGCCTTTTGTGGCATTTACTGTGTTGTGGCCGACACTACCCTTGCGTCAAAGGGTCCACACTTCCACGTGATACCTTCCTGATTACGTAGAGTGTACGTATAGGGTAATCCTCGAATGTGTACCGAAGGTAAGACACTTGATGGTCATCGACAAGCCGGAAACACTCCTAGAGCATGCCAAGCGTGAAATGGAGGACGCCTATATCCACGCCAACCGTTTGCGTGACGTTTACTACGCTCTGGGGGGCGGCGAAAAGGAAAACCGCGAGCGGTTCCTTGGACTCCAGCGATGGCGATCCATCTACCTGCTTCTGACCGAAAAGCCGGAGCAGAAGGCGAGCGTCACCGACATCCGAAACGAACTTGAGCGCCTCGACATCGACCTCGGGAGATACCCCCTCAGGACGATCAAGAACGCGGTCTCGTCACCGTACACACGCGCCTATTTCAAGGTGGAAAAGGTTGGCAATGACGAAGTGGTGTATATCATCGCACCACTCGATCCCCCTAAATGATCGGGAGTTCCGTCTCTTCGTAATCGCCGCTCTCTCCGTCTGAAAACTCAATATGATTCGCCTGCCGGGAGACCACCTGGACACCCTCGCTGGCGTGGTCCTCGATGTACTCCGACAGGGAGTAGTCAGAGAAGGGTTCGAGCCCTATCTCATCGTTGATATTGATGTGCGTGGCACTTGGCGAGGCAGGAAAGCGGAGGAGTACGTGGTGCATCATTGTTTCTACGAGCCCTTTTATTGATTTTGATAGGCATCAGTGGTAAATCGTGTAACCCACCGGAGGATGCTACCATGGGCGCCGAGTTCCGAGTCCACCAGATTTCGCCTTTCCCTTTCCGATTGTTGCAGTTGCACTGTTACTGTTGCTTTCTTGTTTCTCGAACCGTTGAATTGCAATAGCTCTTGACGTTGGGTCCAGTCCTTCAATAATCTCTAGGACCCGCTCCTGCCGGGGTCGCGTTCCTTGTAACTTCCACGTCATCACAGCGTAACGAAGAGCGTCGGCTAAGTCGTCTAGCTCATCCCCTGTCACCTTTTCCAGATCGTCGAACTTCTTCTTATCGCGAATGCGCGACATGAACATATTGCGTGTGTGCACGCAGTGGCTACAGATGACTAACTCACCATCCCTGAGTATCTGATAGAGGTACATCCAGCCGTTCACGCGGTCATCGTTGGCCCGGATGAACTCGAAGCCGTAGGGCAGAAGCGACTCGTTCATCTGCTGCAACCGGGAGAAGGCCACGTTTACGTCATTGACCGAACCGTCCTTCCGCTGCGCATCCGGCGACACAACCCACAACTGCATGGAGCGCGGATTCTCCGGCACCTGGCCCTGCTCCAAGAACCAGCGTTCAATCAGATCCTTGCCGTAGTCCCGCGCGGTGACGCCGCCTTCGAGATACTCGTCGATGACATACATCCGGCCGTTGGGCCAGAGTGCCGATGCCGGCGTGCGCGCGATCAGGACGCCGGCCGCCTTCGAGATGGTGAAGCCGTAGTCGCCGCCGACGACGTGCGCGTACCACGCTTTGATGTCCAACTCCTGATGCGGCACGATCATGCGCAGGTCGCGCTCGCCGTCCTGCAACTCCATCGGCAGCATCTTGTCGCCGATAAAGTGGTAGCCGCGCGTCTCCGAGTAGCAGTCGAAGTATTGACCTTCCCACTGCTTCCAGCAGCCCGAGAGCAGGATGCTCGCCGTAGCCGCAGTCTGCTGCATGAGGTTGGCGACATACCGTTTGCCAAGCAGGTTGTGGTCCGTGATCTTCGAGCGAATGAAGGCGACCGAGAACTCGATCAGTTCGCCCTCGACCTCCACCGATACCGGCTGCCGGTCGCTCGGCCAAACCGCATCGGTGTAGAGCTTGCCATCCTCAACCGCGAGCCCCGGCGTGCAGTGCGGGCACACGCTGCGCAGGAAGAACTTGAAGAGGAAGTCGTGCCCCTGGCCTCCGGGGTTCGCCGTGAGGCGCATGCGCAGCTTGAGCGTCGGGTCTGTGGAACGAAGACGAGTGAGCAGGTAGCGGATGCGAAACTCGTTTTGATGGCCCGCTTCGTCGAAGCCGATGAAGCTGTACTCCTGCCCCTGGTGCGCGTAGACATCATCGTCGCAGCCGAGGTAGCCAAATTCGATAGTGGCGCCGGAGGGAAAAACCCACTTCTTCGGCGAGCCATCGACGAAGTGCCCGCCCAGCCCCGGATAAAGCTTGCGGCTCTTGAGCACGATGTCGCGTAGTTCGGGGAAGGTCTCGCGGAAGATGATCGCGTGCAGGTTGGGATTGTCTTTTTCCGCCGCCGCGTCAACCAGCAGGGTCTCGGTCTTGAGTCCGCCCGCCGATCCGCCAAAGAGCAGGATGTCCGCCGCGCATTCGAGCGCGTCAATCTGCGGCTGCGACGCCGCATTCCATAACCTCTCTTCGACTTTCTCTTGCAGGGCGCGGTCGGTCATCCCACGCTTGAAATCAGAGTGAGATGGCCCTTGCTTCGGGAGGACGACGCCACCGATAACCGGCCCGCTGCCACGCATTACTCATCTCCCGCCGCGAGCTGCGGCCGTGGCGCCGCCTGCTGCACTAGCCACTTCGGCTGATAGAGATAGTGGTTGACGTTCGGCACATGCGCCGCGTCCTTCTTGCCGGGATACGCGCCCAGGCGCTTGAAGGTGGCATCGATTGCTTTCACGAGGTCGGCATCGTCGATCGGCTTCGGCTGTTCGAGCGTTCCCTCAAACTCTTTCGAGGTCCGCCGCACCAGCGTGACCTTGCCTTTGTCGTCCGAAGTCTCCGCGTAGGTGACACCCTTCACCAACACGTCGCCCGTCATCTGGGTAAACATCTCGCCGCGATTGAGGCGCCTCACGTCAACCATCTCCGCGAGCCGCGACTCGGCCTTCTCTAGCGTCAGCGTCAGCGCCTCGGCCGAGCGTTCGGCGGCCTTCGCCTGCATCTTGTCGAGAACGAGCGCGATGTGCTTCCTCACATCCGCGCGCTTCATCAGCTTGGTGGCGTGGTCTGCCGGCCGCGCGATGTCCGGCCAGGTCTCGCGGTACGCCTGCGTCTGGTTGCCGTGGATGCAGTAGTGTTCGCAATACTGCAATTCTTGCCGCGTGAGCGGTTTGCGAGCTTTGCTCGACTTGTTAGTCGTCGCCATCGCTAGGTACCTTCTGGCCGTGGTGGTGAGCGCGCGCAATCTTCTGCCGCAAGATCGGCTCCAGGCGCCGCCGCTCATCCTCATCCGCGTGCTCCATGACGCGCCGAACCTCGGCAACGCTGAAGTTATGGACACGCGCTATTAGTTCGTCGCCCATCGCCGCGCGGGTGAGGTTCCTGCGCTGGATGGTGGTCAAGCCCGCGTCGGACATGATCTTCTGTGCGGCGGCGGTATCCCCCGCGTGGAACGCATCGAGCGCCTCCTGCCGCGCTTCGTACTTGGCGCTGTCCTCCGGCGACATCGCCCGCGAGCCCGCTTTCTCGGAGGCAATCAACTGCGCGGCGCGGAGGCCGCCATGCTTGTGGAAGCCGACACTGAGCAGACTCAGCCCGGCCTTCAGCGCGCCGTTGCGGCTGGCCCGCTGGTACTCATTGGACGGCCCGAACGACTGCGACACGCGGCCCGTCACTTCCTGCGCGATGTCGCCCCACGAGTCGCCGGGATTATAGATACGCTTGCCGGTGCGGATGTCCTTGTTGAGCAAGACCTCCCCGAGCGCCTTGGTACCGATTGCCGGGGTAATGATGCGCTGTATCGCGTCCGGTATCGTCATCTCACCCTTGGCCACCATGTAGGCGTCGTAAGGCGCAGAGAGCGAGCCAGCACGCCGGAGACCCGCATCCGGGTTGCCGGTGATCTTCTTCAGCAACTCGTCGATCAAGGGCAGAACCAGCACGCCCATGACCGCGAACATGGCGAGGATGTCGAACGCATGCCGCTTCTCCTGCTCGCGGGTGCGTCCGGCTTCGTTGGTGGGCTCGCCTTTCGCATTGGTGGTCCCGCTGTCGTAGTTGCCCTCGGCGCCGACGAGAGACTTCGCCAGCTTGCCGTAGCTCCTCAGCATCCCGTAGTGATACGCGGAGAACACGGTGAGCAGGCGATTCGACATAATTTTCCCGAGTATCCGGCTGTCGAAGATGCGCGTCGGCAGCCGGTAATCGGGGATGTGCTTGCCGGCCTCCCGCAGCGCCGTCTGTAGCGGCATGCCCGCGAGTTCCTTCTCGTAGGCGGCTTGCAGGTAGAGCAGATCATTCGAGTACCACGTCACCTTACTACTGAAGTCCTTCATCGCCTCCAGCATGTGGAGCGGGTTGAGGTAGCCGAGCGCGGCGGCTAACTTGGTGCGCGCGTCCTCGTCCTTCTCCAGATGGTCGCCCATCGCGTTCATCAGCGCCTTGGCAAAGTGCGCCGTCTCGAACCGCTGCGACTGCAACGCGCCGCCTGCATCGAGCGCCGCGAGGAAGTCGTCATTGCGCTTGGCGACGGCATAGATGGCCTTCACCATCGCGCGATACTGGCGGCCCTTGGTCATGGGATTCGCCCAGCCCGTGACACCCTTTTCCGTGATCCAGTGCATCAGCAGGTTCGGTGTGTGGATCAGCGGATTGATGAAGATCGAAGCGGTTAGCCAGCCATTCACTTTTTCAACCATGTTCGGCTCGCCCCGCGCCATGCGCTCGGCGTACCAGTCCAGCACCTCGGCGGTGCGCGGCTCGAAGTAGTAGCCACGGAAGAGTTGGAGCTTGGTTGGCTGCCAGCCCTTCGGCGTTTCCGTCACGTGCTTGGGGTTTATGCCAATCTTGGCGAACTGCGGCTGCATCTTGAACTCCATCAGGAAGTCGAGCGCGCGCTCGTGGCGCCGGAGTTCTAACCAGTCGGTGACGGCCGAGAGCATCGCATTCTGGTGGTAGCGCAGGATGGTGTTCGCTTCAATCTCCTTGGTCGTCGCCTGGGTGATCTTCCATTCGCGGCCCGTCTTGTCGATGAAGACCTGCCCGGAATCCTCCGGCCCAAACTCGTCGAGCAGCGGGGAACGCTTCTCGTCCTTGGTGCGCATCGGCCCGAGGTCTTGCGACACCTTGTCGTGCCATGCGGTCACGCGCCCGTTCTTGATCGAGACCACGCGCCGGAGCCCCTTGTCCGATTCGAGCGCCATCATGGTGCGCCGTTTGGTCGAGGAGGCGCGCTTGTTGAGTTTGTTCCCGCCGCCGCCGCTCCCCTTCGTCTCGCCGTGCAACACGCGGTCCAGCAGCCCGCCGCGATCCTTCACGATGCGATGGTTGTAGGTGCTGGTGTTGAAGTCGGCGACCGGCAGGCCCGCGCCATTCAGGCGGCGCCGTATCTCGGCCGCGTCGTAGCGGATGGGATCGATGTACCGCTCGCGGATGTCCCGCTGCTCGTCCGTCAGTGGCAATGCGGGATCTTCGATAGCGTGATAAATCTCGCGCTCATCGGCCGCCGTTCCCGGCATGGCCTTCACCATGCGCATGGCCCGGAGCACGTCGGCCTCGTCCTGCGAGTCGAGGTCGTAGAGCCCTTCGTGCAGCGCGCGCGCTTCCCCGATCTTGTCCGCCTTGTCGGAGAGGAAGGCGTGCACGCCGGGCGCCGCCCGCTTCAGCATCTCCGGGGTAAGCGGAATGCCGGCGTGCCGGTAGGTGATGCCGTCGTCGTCCGGCTTGTCCGGCTTGCGCGAGGACATCGAACGCGCTTCCTCTGCCATGCCTGGCGGCGCGTAGATGGCCGTCTTGTCCATCAGCGCGGAGATGGCCTGCTCTTCGTTGGCCGAAGTCAGTTGGGCGCGCATGGTGTTGCCGCGCGAAACAAAGTCGCCCGTGATGGCCGTGAGCTTTTTGTCGAGGAAGAACTCGCCGCCGCGCGCCTTACTCTTTGGCGTGACGATGGAGAGCCTGTTCCCGTCCTGCACCACGCGCACGTTGCCGTCGCGGCTAACCAGCCCGATGGTGTCGAGGTCTTTCGATTTGCTCTTGCGCAGGAACTTCGCCACGTCCTTGGCCGAGTCCATGCGGTAATCGCCGCGCGTGTTGGTCGCCGCGTCGAAGGTCCTCGGCAGAAGGATGCCCTGCTCGACCGTCCCATCGGCCTTGGTGAAGTTGATGATGCTGCCCCGCACGCCCTGTAACTCGCCGTAGGCGCCGAGCAGATTCCCGGTAATGATCTTTGCCGTGTCGCGCACTTCGCCCCGGTTCGCCATATTGAAGAGCCGCGCGGGGGAATCGTGGAGCGGCATCACTTCGATGGTTCGGAACTGCGTCGAGGGTACAGAGAGGAAGCGCATCGGCCCGGTGGTAGCAACCCGCACACGAATCTTCGACAAGGAAAACGGGTTGCCGGTGCCCTTGTGCGTGCTTTGCAAATCGGTGATGGCGGCGTTAAAGAGTTCGTCGTTGATCTGGATACGCATGGTCGAGCCAACCGGGTGAGTGCGGATGAACGCTATGGCCCTCTCTGCCGTCCCTTCGGCGCGCGTTGCAGTCATGAGTTCGGTCAGGTCCGCAGCGTTTTGATGAGCCGCACGCAGTTCGTCCTGATAGGCGTCGTACTGCTTTTGCAGCGTGGCAATCATCGCCTCGGCGTGTGCCGCCCCGGTTTTGCCGCCGAGAGATTCGGTGATCTTGCCGGTCACTTCTTCCGGCGTCAGAGGTTTGCCCTGCGACTTGATGGAGTACTCGCCATAGATGGCGTCATCTCCAAACGGCGTGCCCGGCTTCTTGCCTTCGTACATCACTTGCGACTTGGTTTCGCGCGCATCGAAATCCAGCGTGCGCGGTTCTAGCTCGTTCTGCCCCGTCTCATTCAGGTACGCGATGTGATCGTTGTAGGCGCTCTCCACGTCGTTATAGAAAGCGTGCTGCTCCTTGACCGTCATCAGCGCCATGCGGCCCGTCGCCTTGCGCGCGATTTCGTATGGAGCGTTGCCATCCACTGCGGTCTGAAGATTGAGCGCACGCTTCAGCCGGACATTGTCTTTGAGGTACGCGAGCACCACTTCGTCGCCGTACTTATTCAGCATGTCCGCCACTTTCACGGACGTGGCCGACTCGGTATTGCTCGACGTGTTGGCGTTGAGCGACTTCATCTTCTTGGAGAGGAGCGCGGTGGGACGCTTCTCGCTCGGCAGGTCGGCCGAGAGCATGGTGTAGCGCGGCAGCCGTACCTGTCCCGTGCGGTGGATGCGGCCGAGCATCTGCATGAAGACGTTGATATCCTGCGCGGGCTGCGCCACGATCATGTGCCGCTGCCGCTGATCGGTAAACCGCTCCGAGGCGTGCAGCGAGATACCCGTCGAGCCGGAAACATTGAGAATGATGGCATCCAGGCGCCCGTCATTGAATCGCTTGGTGGTGAGCACCTTGTCGTTCTGCTCTTCGAGCGGCACCATCGAGAGGCGCGGATTTACCTCGTCCTTATAATCGACGCGCAAATTGCGGCCGGTTATCTCCGCGACCGTGTGCCCGGCGTCGGTGATCCGCTGCCTGATCCAGTCAATCGGGGAGACGGGCAGCTTAATGGCAAGCTTGTCGATAGCCTCCTGCGCCTCCCTGTATACCTTCTGCGTCTCGGGGTCCAGTTGTGCCAGCGAGATATGCGGCTTGGTCTCGTTGCCCATCTCATCCTTCATGATGACGACCCGCGTGCGTGCGAGCGCGCGGGAGAGCACGGTGCGGTAGTCGAAGTCTTTGAGCAGTGCGCCCTGCGCCACTGCGTTTTCTCCGACGTAGGCGCCGAGGAAGGAGCCCATCGTGTTGTCTACCGCAATGAGCGGCTTCTCGCCGCGCTTGATCGCGTCGATAGCGTCCTGCGCCGCAGTCTCGGCCTTGATCCCGAAAAGCATCTGCCGGACGAAGTTATGCACGACCGACGAAAATTCGGTGTGATTGACCGACTTCGATGCCTGATTGCCCGCGCTGTCGAGGGCAGTGTGGCCTTCGCCTGCGGCCGCAAGTTCTTCCTGTAGGTGCTCGAAGTAGGTCGTATGGAATGCGTTGTCGGCTTTGACGATGGCACGCAGTGCGGTGGTCGCTTCGTCCGACATCTGCTCGTGTTCGGCGCGATTCTTCGTGTCTACCGTAGCGAGAATCTCGACGCCATCATAGGAACGCTCGCGCCGGAAGAACTGCCCCCCTGCGACAAGGTTGGCCGAGACCACGGTTTGCAGCGGCAGGCCGCCCGCCTCCATCGCCGCCATGATGGTCTTCTTGTCGTCGATGGCTTCGGAGATATCGGTCTTGAAGTAGAGCGGCATGTTATCCGGCCGCTTGGCGTAGGTAGCTGAGAGATAGGTGACGCCATGTACCAGCTTCAGCAGGTCGCGCATGAAAAGGCCCGTTGACGATTCGCCGCCTGCCTTGTGCGACTCGTCGAGCACGACCACGGCGTCGGCTGCCAGAGCGCGCAACACGTCGCGTTGTTTATTGGCAACGTTGACCTGCGAGTACGTGGCGAACATCGCGTTCCTGCCTGGGGGGAGCTTTCCCGAGTCCACGATATTGCTGAGGGTCGCGCTGTGCTGGTTCTTGTTATTGGCGAAGGCGTGCGAGCCGTCCGGCTTGGTGATCCATTCGTCCTTGTTCATCAGGAACGGCTGGAAATCCTTAGAGCCGATGTCGAGCAGGTCGCCGTACATATCGGAGAACAGTTCCGGCGCCGCCGTGATGAAGACAGGCGTCTTCCCGTTTTTCAGTGCCCACCGCAGGACTGCCGCCGCCTGCCGCCCTTTGCCTATACCCGTCTGGTCGCCAATGATGACGGCCTTGCCGCGCTTGACCTGGTAGATGGCCGCTGCGACGGAATCGACTTGCAGGCCCATGAGCGCATCGTGCATTTCCTCGATGCTGTCGTAACCGAGTTCCTTCCGCGCGAACTCGTCGATGTCGCCTACGGCATCTTCGAGCGAACGCATCGCCCGGTTGAGAGGCGTGCGCATGTTGGTAGGGATGAGCACACCCTCGTCCTTCTTGGACGATGCGGGTGTGTACTGAACCTGAAATTCGTTGTCTGCGCTTACGAGGGGATCGTTTCGCAAATCTCCGCGAGCGACGGGAGGTCGCTCCTGGCGAGGACTTGGCTCTGGCCGATCTTTTTCCAGTCGATCCGATCTAGGGACATCTGCATCTGGCCGCACTGAACTATCTGCGCCGCCCAATGCTCCCGGTTGCCGGTCGTCGCTATTTCGTACAGGTCGGGGAAGTGATCCACGGATGACGTGAGAACCTCCTCCGCTTCCTTCGGGTCTTGGGCTATCAGGTCGCGCAAGCGGCTCTCCAGCAGGGAGCGATATTGCGCCTGAGTCATCACGAGGGGGCCGTTCCACTGGACGAACCAAGCGTCCTGTTTGTCCTGCGGCTTCCAAACCCTGATTGAGTCGGTCATTCACACCCTCCCAGGTGTCCACGCGCTCGATGCTGTCGGCCTTCGGCGCGATCTGTTTCGATAGCTCGCGCCCGCTTACCGTGATGACGCGAACCGGCCAACCGGCCCCCTGGCGCCCGTACAGCTTACCGTCAACCTCGAAGTGTGACACCACGTGGTAGTGCGAGTAAAGCCAATTGAAGAAGAGGCGAGAGTCTTCCGATTGCCCGCCTGTTACCTTGTCCGCCCCGAGAATCAGGGTTGCCCGCCCGTCGTCCTTCATGGCGTCGAGCGCGCGCGCGGCAATTAAATGATCGATCTGCCCGATCTTGTAACCGTCTACCGACACCTTGACCGGCTTCTCGTTCTCCTTCACCGAGCCGAAAGGTGGGTTGGCGATGACGGAATCCGCGATCCTCGGCGGAATCACATCGGTGCGGGTGGCGTCCTTCTCTGTTACCTGAAAGCCCTGTGCTTTCAGCGCCGCCGCGCGCTCCGGGTTCAGTTCGTTGGCCCGCGTATTCTTCGGGTCCGCGCCGATCAGCAGCATGCCGTTGCCTGCCGTGGGCTCGTAGGTAAACGTGTCCTTGCCGATGCCGGCGAGCTGCGAGGCGGCGAACGCCAGCGGCGCCGGCGTCGAGTACGCCTGATTGTTGATGCTGGTCGTGGTGCGGACGTTCAGAAGCGGCTGCGACTTGTAGAGCTCCACCAGCGCGTCAAACGTTCCCTTTTGGTCCTTGCCCTCGAAAACGATGTCGCGCGCCCGGCGCACGATGGCCGCCTCGAGCGCCTCCTGCGCTTCCTTCATCCGGGCATCGCTCACGGGCTGGCCGTCGAACTTGCGGACGATGATCCGCAGCTTGAGATTGTCAGTCGGCATCTCGCCGGCCGTGATCTGGTCGTAGAGGTGGGTGGTGAGGTCGGTCGCCTTGGGTTTCGATTTTGCTGCGTAGTCCTCGGCCTGTCTAATCAGGTCCGGCTTGGTGACAGACTGCTTTTCTATCCGTACCTGTTCAGGGTGTAGGGCTACCCAAATGTTCTGTCGCTCGTGATCGACTTCGGCATTTTTAAAGTAGATGCCGTCGTGCCCAGCTTTCTCTAGCTCGGCACGCGCGCCATCGACGCCGCCGCTCTCCTTCACGAAGCCGATGAATTGCTGGTAGGCGCTGTGCTCAAAGGCAGGAGAGTCATCCTCGAAGGTGAGCGGGTGCTCGATCTTCAGGTACGCATCGACGTTCCGAGGTCCATACTTGCCCAGGTCCGCGAGGTCCGTAAACCAGATTCCTACCTGATTCACGTCGTCTGCATTTGCCTTCTGGCCCTTGCGCGTGTTGTAGAGGCGGTCGAACTTGTCTATGACATTCCAAGTCTGATGGTGGACAAGAAGCGGCTTCCCGTTCGCATCCACTACCTTGCTGGCGCCGAACCACGTATCGAGAGAATCCGCGCCCTGCGCAGGCTCCGCGCTGACGGTCTTGGTCGAGAGGGTGTGCTCGTGCCCTTTGTCATCCCTGATGCGCGTTTTCAGCGCGTTGCTGTGCGCGACCGTGCCCTCGCGCTCGACGCCATCCTTGTCGATGCCCTTGACGCGGTCGCCCTGCTTGATGGTCGGCTTCTCTGCTGTGTCGATGTGAGTTGTCGCGCCCGTGCGCGGCTCGCGGATGACAATGCGGCTGTCGCCGCCCAACTGGACCGTGATGGTGCTGCCGTCGCGCTTCGAGATGCTGATCGAGCGCACCGTGAAGGTTTTGCCTTCGGTCTCCGTCATGCCCTTGTACTTGGCGACGGCTTCCGGCTTCACGTAGGCAACGGTTGCGTGCGGCTTGTACTCGGGGAAGGTGCGGTCGATGAAATCGCCGTGCTTGTCGAGTTCCGCCTCGATGCGGTGGAGGTCCGCCGATTCAATGGGCGCGATGATGGGCGCGGCGCCGTCGCTCGACTTGCTCGGGGGGAACGCATCGGTGCGGCCGAGCTTTGCCTCGAAAGGCGACTGCTTCTCAAGGAACGCGCGGATGCCCTCGATGTCGTCGCCCTTCAGCCCATAGCGCAGAGTGATGTGCGGCTGGTCTTCGAGCCCGTCATCGTTGCCACCGTGGGAGCTTGGCGCGAGGTCGGCCTTGTCGATGCGGCTGCGGACTACTGCGAGCGCCTTCGCGGCGTCGCTGCCGGCCGGTATGTCGGCCTGGGTGTTGCCGTACTCGAACTTGGTGGGCTTCTCTACTCGGCCGGCGTCGGGTCCGTCTGGTTTTGTTTCAGGAACTCCCGCACCTTTTGCGCCCGCGTTGCTGGCGGGTGCGCCAGATACACCTTTGTCGCCTTGCGTACCAGCTTGCGCTGCGCCCGCAGACTCTTCGGTAATACGACCTTCGGCTCGGAGTAGGCCATCGTTGAACTCGCTTTCTGAGAGTGTAGTCCCAAAGGCGTGATTGAAGGCGTCGAAAGCGGACACATCCGGCCCAAGCAGGCGAACCTGCCCCGGCACATCCTGCTCGGAATCGGACGCAAACGCCCGGAAAGCGCCACGGACGGCTTTCTGGCCCTCAGCCAGCTTGCGGACGATGGCATCGACGACGGGGTTGCGCGGCCCGGCGAACATGCCCCCCTGGTCAAGATGGTCCTCGACGGTGATGCCGCGCGCGGCGATGTCGGCGTGCTCGCCCAGGGCGGCCCGTACCACTGGCAAGAAGTTCCACTCATCGTCGCGGGTGCCCACGCGCGCCAGCGAGCCGAGCGAGGTTTCCAGCTTGTTGAGGATGCCCTTCGGCGTCGCATCCATCAGCTTCGAGTCATCGACCACCCAACCCATGATCGCGCGCTCTACGAACGTCTTGCCCTCTTCGCTCAGGCCCTTGGCGTCCATGAACTGCGGGCGCTCGCGGTCGGTGATGGCGCCATCCTTGACGAACATCTTCAGGATGTCGTTGCCGCGCTCGCCCATCAGCTTGCGCAGCGTAGTGCCGTCGCCCATCGCCTCCAACATCTCGGCGACCTTCTCCAACGTCTCCACCGTAAGGTTCTTGCCCGCGCTCACCGCTTTCTCGGTGACGCCGAGCGCGCCCTTCATATCCTTATTTAGCTCGGAGCCGATGCGCCGCATCTCTTCATCGCTCGACGGCCGCGCAATCTCGCGCACCAGCAGCGGGTGCTTCATCGCATCGACCTGCTCCGGCGTGAAGCCGAAGTCTGCCGCCGCCTCGCGCAGCGCCTTGCGGTAGACGTTGTCGGCGCCTTCGTTGTGGTAGAGGCGCATGATGCTCATGGCGCGCGAATTGCCGCCCAGGACGACGCCGTCCGGCGTGATGATCGACGGACCGTTTACCGCGTCTGGGTTGGTGTTGATGGTGTACGCGGGATCGTGGTTCTGCTCCTGATCGATGACGCGCGCTTGCGCTTCTTTCGAGTTGGCGTAGTCGCGCTCCTGCACGCCCGTGGGATAGTCGGGGTCCTCTTTGAAGTTCAGCGGATGGTGCGACGTGATGGCGTCGTCCGCCTCGATGAGCTTGTACTTGCTGTCGAACTTCTGTGACGGCGTGAGCAGGCGCGTGTCTTTGCCGTAGTGCCCTGCGATGGTCTCGCCTGCGGCCGACTCCTCTTTCACCTTCGGCTTATAGGTGGGCGCCTTGGGCTCCGGCTGCGCGTTCAGCCTCTCGACCTCCGCGCGCATCTCCTTCTCGCTGCCCTGCTTGACGGTGTTGCCCTGGCTGTCGAGAACCTTCGCATTCCCGTTGCCGGTCAGCCGTAGCGTGTGCAGTCCAGATGCGGGCTTCGCGTTGGGAGTCGATTGCAGCAGCTTGTCAGCAACACTATGGAGTTCAATGTCGCCGCTCTTGATGCCCTCTCCGTGCGCCTGCTTCGCCATCTCCTTGATCGCGTTCCGCACGGCTTCGATGTGCGTGTTCTGGAAACTCTCAGGCTGGCCTTTGAACTGACTCTGCCAATACTTCAGATACTCGCCGTGACGCTTGTTTTCCGTCTTCTGCCCAAGCGTGTACGCCGCGAGGTCGCGCGGATCCTCGAACTTCACCGTGTAGTTGGCGTCACGGTAGCCATAGCGTGGCTTCGCGCCAGCCAGTTCCTTCGGAAGCGGCTGCGGGGCAGTTCCCTGCCCCTCGGCCGGCTCTGGCGATTCTCCGTGACCTCCTTTTCCTCCCGTGATTTCGGCCGGTTGCGCGCCGAGGTCTGAGAAGTCATCACCGCCGTGCTGCGACGCTATACGCTCCGTCCCTACCTGCTCCGGCGACTTCACGGTGATGATGGCGCCGGGGTGGCGCGCCCTAAGTATGTCGGACTGCCTCTTGATCGCTTCCGGGTCGTCCGCCGCGACTTCCGAGTCTTGTATCGGCGTGCCGTCCGGCTTCGACGCCTGCACGATGACCGTCGCCGGAGCCTTGGCGAGAGTCGGCTTGTCCTGAATGTGGCCGAGCAGGTCGCCGTGTGTGCCGTGGAGCGCGGCTTCGCGGATTTGCTTCGCCTGTACCTTCGCCTGGTCGTAGATGTAGGTTCCGGCGCCCTTACCCTTGTCCGCATCCATGCGCACGAAGCCCGGAGGCGTCGCCGGAATGTACTTCGACCCCTTGGGGATCATCACAAGCGGGATCGTGCCCGCCTTCAGCGCCTCGATCTGTGCATCGACCGTCTCGCGGTCTTCTTCGATGACGGGCTCTTCCGGCGAGCCAACAGTCGGCAGCTTCGCCGCTGTCTCGTCCTGCCGGTAGCGTTGGATGAGTTGATGCGCGTCTTCTGGTGAGACGCCGAGCTTTTTCCCTATCTCTCCGATGAGCAGGACTTGCCCGACTGGATTGTCGATGTGCTTGGCGTTCTCACTCGCCGCAATGATTGTGCGCGCGCGCTGATACAAACGCTCCTGCGGGTCTTCTGCCGGTGCGGGCTGTAACGCCTCCGGCGTCTCTCCCGGCTTGACTACGGGCTTCTGAGGCGCCTTGGCTGCTGCGTCGCGCTCGGTGTCCGCGTTGGCGACGGCATCGTTGACGAACTTCGCCGCGAGCTGCGCCGCCTGCTCCGGGTTCTTGACAATGTGTACCTGTCCATCCGGCCCGATGATTTTTCCGGTCTGCGTGATCCAATTTGTAACCTGCTCATGCGCCTGCATGGTGAGTTGGGCGCGTTCGCTGGCTGGCGCGTCGGAGATGTACTTCGCAAGGGCGGCGACGACTTCCGGCCGCAACTCGCTCTGATCCATGCCTTCCGGTTTCGGTAGCGTGGGAGGCGCGGGCGGCGCGGGAGGCTGTACGCTGGCGACGGCTTGCGCTGGTGGAACGCCCTTAACGATCTGCTCGGCGGCATCCCGCGCGCGATTGCTGGCGAGCATCGCCGCGAGCGCGCTATCCGCCTGCGCATTCCCTGAAACTTCTGCCGGGCTTGGGAGCGGTCCTTCTGGCCCTCCTAGTCCTGGCGGTCCTCCTGACTCAACTGCCGGCCCTGCCGGTGGCTTCGCGGCGCCGGGACGCGGGATGCGCACGCTGCCAGAGTATGGACCCACTCTTCCCGAAGCACGAATTTCTTCGGGTGACACTCCCACCTGTCCCGAGACGCGCCCTCCGAAGGCTTCGGCAACTGCTCCTTGGAATGTCGCCTTGGTCTTATTGCCGAGGTCAATCTCCGGCCGCACCGCGCTGCGCAAGCCTGCCATGCGCGTAAATTCAGCGGGCAGGAAGAACCCTATGGTGTTCGCAAACTCCTGAACCTTCGGCGATGCTCCCGCCTCCTTGGCTGCCACTTGCGCCGTCTTACCGCCGAGCACACCCAATGCGTACCCGATGGCACTCTGCAACGGCTTGCGCGCGAGAGCTTCGCCGAAGCTGCCCGTCTGCGCCTCCATGATGCCGCTGAGTACCTGTGTGCCGCCCTCAGCGAGCAGGTCGGTATCCGGTGCGTGACTCTGGCCGGGAAGCGCCCACTCGCTCCCCGCTTTCGCCTCGTCGATCTTCTCGGCGCCCGAGAGTACCTGGCCGACGCCGTGAATCGGGTCAAAGCCTGCGTTCGCCTCCGCTGCTTCCTGCCGCTGGCGCAGCGATAGACCTGCCTGTTTCGCGTAGTCGTCCAGCGCGACGCCCATCTGCGTCGCTTTGGGGTCTCTACGCTTGACGGCTTCGAGATACGCCGTCGCCATCTCGCTATAGCGTTGATGCTGCTGCGCCTGCGCATCGGTCGTCGGCGTGCCGGAGAGTTCCTGCGGCTCCGGCGTCCGCCCTCCGGCTGCGAGCGGCGTGGTCTCTACCGGAGCCCTGCGAAACTTCGGCTGATAGTTCACCACGTCGCGCACCGTCTCGGGCGGCTTGGTGGCGTTCACATCGATAAGTTGCGTGCTCTGCTTGTCCGGCAGTGCGTTGATGTTCTTCTGATACTCCGCGTCGGCTGCGCTCCGCGTCGGCGGCGGCGCCTTGAATTGCGGCATGAGCGAGGTCGATGGCCGCGATGCGGGACGGCTGCCAATGTCGCCCCCTGTGTACTTGTCCAGTTCGCTCTGTGCCGCAGCTTTTTCCTCTGGCGTAGCAGCATCGGCCGGCTGCGCGCCAAGGTCGGAGAAGTCGTCTTTCTGCTGTCCGTCCCCCCGGTTGTGGAGAACGCCTGCATAGGCGTCGGCGTCGTCCGGGTTATCGAATTTGCCGAGATGCTCGCCCGTGTCCTTGTAGTGCTGCCATGCTGACTTGAACATGGCCTTTTCCGTGTCGCTGCCCTCCTGCGGCTTCTTCCCATCCGAAGTGAGAAACTTCCCACCTACGACGGTAGGAACAAGAACCTCAGGTCCGTTGTCGTCCGCGAAAGACGTTGAATACTCGCTACTGTGCGAGCCGTCCGCGTTCTGCACCGCGGGGCGATGCCAGATGGGCAGGTTTCCCGGCTCGATGAGTCCCTTGGGGTTGGAGACTGCCATCGTTTCGGATCGCGTCGGCGCGGGCGCGGCGTCGGCAGGTTGTCCGCCGAGTGCCGCCCACGGGTCGGGGGTAGATTGAGTTGTCTCCACTATTCACCGATGACCTGCGCGCCGCGTTTTTCCGCTGCGGCTTGATTTGCCTTGGGGAAGAACATCTCGCGGCCATCGGGAGGGGGAAGGCGCATGCGCACCATGCCCGCAGGCGTCGGCGCGCGCCCTGGGTTGGGTGGTGCTGCCGGAGCCGCCTGCTGCCTCGGTGCGCCTGGCGCGTTGCCATCGGAATTGTTCACCACGGTCTTGCCGTCCGGCCCGTAGGTGACAGGCACCGCGCTGTAGCCGAGATTTTGTAACCCCTGCGAGTACGCTTGCTCAATCTGGTTCTTGGCGTCCGCGTGCTCGCTGTCGAGTTGCGCGACCTGCGCCTTCTTCTCCTCCGGGCTCAGCTTCTTGTTGACCATGAGGCTGTTGCGCTGCGAGCGATACCCTGGCTCGCCGCTCTTCGGGTCGTCGCCATCCAACGCCTTTAGTTGCGTCTGCCGCGCCGCGTCGAGCTTGTTCGCATCGTTGCCGCGCTTCAGCGCGTCGCCCTTGGCCTGCGTGCGGTCGCGCGTTGCCTTCTCCCTATCGATGCCCACGCGCTCGCCCTCAAACCCGACGCGCTCGCCCTCAAACCCCACGCGCTGGCACTCGAACCCGAG
>Ga0193743_1000074_pt1 | contig 69970 bp, 65 predicted proteins | sample L2c2metaG_FD_143038 | JGI IMG/M metagenome (GOLD analysis project Ga0193743, IMG submission 143038) | Soil microbial communities from a riparian zone of the East river system, Colorado, United States - L2c2 | ecosystem: Environmental > Terrestrial > Soil > Riparian zone | place: USA: East River... | reverse complement strand
GAACTGGTGGGCTCCCACTCTTGATGCGAAGCTGGGAATCTTTTATGTAGTCGCGCTGGAGAAGTGCGAAGTCTACTTCAGCTCCCCGCAAAAACCGGTTCCGAATAGCGGCTTTCGAGGAACGGGCATACCGAGTCCGACATGATGAAAACGTCCAGCCTTCCAGGCGAAGGCGGCGAATTTTACCTGCGGGCGCTGGACGCGGTCAGCGGCAAACTCCTGTGGGAGTACCCCATGCCCGGACCGACTACCATGTGGGCCGGGACTGTTTCCACCGCGGGCGGCGTCGTTTTCACTGCGGATGACGACGGAGACCTGGTTGCCCTGGATTCCAAAACGGGCAAGGATCTTTGGCACTTTTACATGGGTGAACGGAATCACGCGTCTCCCATGTCGTTCGGCATAGGATCAAAGCAATACGTCACCATCGCGGACGGATCGAATTTATTCACATTCGGTCTTCCTGAATAACTTGGTCCTTGACAGCGCGCCAGAAGCTGAAGCATACTCAAATCGCACCCATAGCCAGCTATGAGTGAGCGCCGAAAGCATGTCGAAGCACACTAACGACCGCTTGCAGGGCACTCTTGACCTGCTGATACTCAAGTCTCTCGCGAGCCGCGGCACTATGCACGGATACGGAATTACGGTTCATATTCAAACCATCGCCGGGGACCCTCTCAAGGTGGAAGAAGGTTCGCTCTACCCGGCACTCCACCGCATGGCGCACGAGGGATGGATCAGCGCGAAATGGGGCACGTCTGAAAATAACCGGCGCGCGCGCTTTTACTCTATTACTCCGCAAGGACGAAAGCAGCTTGCGGCGGAAGAGAGCCGGTGGAGCGAACTCACGCAGGCCGTCGCCCGCATTCTGCAATTCGTTTGAAGGCTAACCGATGCTGGAAAAAATCTGGAATACGATCCGCCCGGCACGCCTGCAACGCGAGCTCGACGAGGAACTGCGGTACCACGTGGAACTGCGCGCCCGCGATCTGGAAAAGGCAGGCATGCTGCCCAGTGCCGCTCAAGCCGAAGCGGCCTTGCGACTAGGTAACTTCACCTTGGAATCCGAAAGGACACGCGACATGGATATCTCCATTGCCCTGGAGGGCATCCTCAAAGACCTGCGTTATGCCTTGCGCCAACTGGCCCACAGCCCGGTCTTTACGGCCGTCGCCATAGCTTCGCTCGCGCTCGGCATCGGAGCCAACACGGCCATCTTTAGCATCTTCAATGCCGCTTTGCTGGCTTCGCTCCCTGTTCACAATCCGCACGAGTTGGTGATCCTCACCAATCCCGATGCCGCTGGCGTCGCTATAGGGCAACAAGACGGTGAGCGCAGTTTATTGACATACGCCGAATACGAGGCATTGCGCGATCGTTCCACCGGCAGTTCCGGAACCATGGCCGGTCTCCTTGCTTCAGAATCTCAATTGAATCGTTGGTCGGTGCGTATCGCCGGCGGTTCACAAGAGGACATGCGTCGCCGGCTGGTGAGCGAAAATTACTTCTCGGTCCTGGGCGTGGAGCCGTTGGCCGGCCGGTTTTTCAGGCAAGCCGATGCCGCTGGAGCGGGCAGCGATCCCTATGCGGTTATCAGCTATGACTACTGGCAGCGCCGGTTCGCGCGAGCGCCTACCGCAATCGGCACCTCCATTCGTCTCTACGGAGCAACGCTAACCATCATCGGCATTGCTCCGCCCGGCTTTCATGGCGAAACCGGGGGACAGGCGCCGGATATTTGGGCGCCGATGATGATGCAGCCGCTGGTGAAACCAGGCCGTGATTGGATACAGGAAGACCTGAACAAATCTATCAATAAGGTCATGTGGCTGCACGTCTTCGGCCGGCTTAAGCCAGGCATCGCCTTGCCCAAAGCGCAGGCCGAAATCAACGTTCTGTTCAAAGCAATCATCGACAGTGGATATTCGAAAACTCTATCCCTTAAACTCCGGAAAAATTTCCTCGATCAGCACATCAAGATACGCGACGCGAGGACCGGCGCCTTTGGCGATCGAAATGAATTCTCGCAACAGCTGCTTGTGCTGCTGGTGATAGCAGCGCTTGTGCTCCTCATCGCTTGTGCCAATGTCGCGAACCTGCTGCTAGCTCGCGCGGCCGCACGCTACAAAGAAATTGCCGTTCGCCTCTCCATCGGAGCCGCAAAAGGCCGCCTGGTGCGCCAGTTTCTAACCGAGAGCTTGTTGCTGTCCGCCCTGGGTGGCGCCGCGGGAGTGCTTGTCGCAATTGCAGCCGCCAGAGGTCTGGTCGCCATGTTTTCCGATCCGGAAAATCCCCTGCAGCTCTCGACGGCATTCGACTGGCGTGTTCTGGCTTTCACGTTTGCCGTCACCCTTACTACGGGCGTCTTATTTGGCTTGGCTCCCGCGCTACGCGGCACTCGCGTCGATATCAGCGAGAGCCTTGAAGAAAACACCCGCAGCGCCACCGCCACGGGGAGACGAATGACCTTCGGTAAAAGCCTGGTTGCCGCGCAAATCGCAATCTCTCTACTGCTTCTCGTCGGCGCAGGTCTCTTTCTTCGCACTCTCTGGAATCTTCAATCCGTTGCGCTCGGGTATGCGAAAGAGAGTCTGCTGCTCGTTCGCGTTGACGCATTGACCGCCGGCTACCAAGACGCGCAGCGGCCCGCGCTGTATGAACAAATTGCGAACCGTCTGCGAACCCTGCCCGGAGTCGGAGCCGTGACTTACTCGGAGAATGGACTTTTCGATGGCTTTGATTCGGGCGACCCAGTGGATGTAGAAGGCTTCGTCCCGAAGGGCAAAGCCGATAGAGGCACCCGCTTCGATCAGATCGGTCCCGGATACTTTTCCGCCCTCAACGTCCCGATGTTACTCGGCCGCGAGATTACGAGCCGTGATACCAGTAATTCGCTCCGCGTGTGTGTGGTCAATGAGTCCTTTGCGAAGCGTTTTTTCGCCGGGAGGAATCCCATCGGAAAGCACGTGACCGATACATATGGCGGTTCCAGGTTGACCATGGAAGTGGTTGGTGTTTCCAGAAATATGCGGGATCATCGTTTACGCGGTGACGTGCCCGATCGTTTCTACGTACCCGCATCCCAAGGTGACGGCGGGATCGCACCCGCTGTCTCCTTTGAAATTCGCACCCTGGCCGATTCCGCGGGGATGCTGAACTCGATTCGCAAGAGCATTCTCCAAATCAATACCGACCTTCCCATTGTGAACGCTCGCGCGATTGACGATGTGATTTCGGCTCAGAACAAACAACCCCGCTTGGTTGCCCGTTTGTGCAGTATCTTCGGTCTGATCGCCTTGTTGCTCGCGGCTACCGGCTTATACGGAGTGCTTTCTTATAGCGTCGCCCGGCGCTCCAATGAAATTGGCATTCGCATGGCGCTCGGAGCTGGCAGACACAACGTGGTCAGCATGGTCCTAAAAGAAACCGGAGTCATGATCGCCGTTGGCATGGCTGAGGGGATTGTGGCCACTATTGGTCTTACGCGCTTAGTCGCAAACCGTCTTTATGGATTGAGCGCGGCGGACCCATCTACCATCGCGGCGGCCCTGGGCATTCTTGCGGTGACGGCCTTGATCGCCAGCTATATTCCGGCCGCTCGCGCGGCGCGCGTGAGCCCAGTCGTCGCGTTGCGGCACGAATAACCTTCGCGCTACACTTGCTGTTTGCAGCGCGGCATTGCCATCATTCTCGCTCTCGTCTTCAGCTCCATGCTGATTGTGCCGGCGCTTGCTGCTTCTTCGGACGCCGCCAATCTGCCGGCTTGCTGCTTGAAAAATGGCAAGCATCATTGCGCCGGCATGGCTCAGTCCAGCGAGCAAACCGTTACGGAGAAATGCCCTTATGCTCAGCACGCTTCGGTAGCCGCGGGCGCTGCTTCCGCCAAGCCTTCGAACGCAGCCCTCATTTTCGCCGGTCTAGTACAGCATCCGGCGGTTTCGCCGCAGGTTGAAGCGCATCGCCGTATCTCCTTCTCCCGCTCCCGCCAAAAACGCGGTCCTCCCTCTTTTCTCCTCTCCTAATCGCTACAAAATTTATCCACATTATTTTTCCGGGAGGATTTGTGTCTACTGTAATCCCCGCGCGAAGGCTGTTTCGCTTCGCGATTTTTGCCTTTGCTTTTGCTTTGCAGGGCTTTTGCCAGGAAAGTATTAATTACGCCAGTATCAGTGGCCGTGTGATTGACCCCTCCGGAGCTGTCGTGGGAAGCACAAAAGTGACCGCTCGCCAGATGGACACAAATGCGACTTATACGGTAAAAACGGACCGGGAAGGTCTCTACCGGTTTCCTTACCTTCGAGTTGGTAGTTATGAAGTAACGGTGCATCAGCAAGGTTTTGCCGACGCCGTACGAACCGTGACCGTCAGCGTGGGCGCCGCGTTTGAACTGCCGATTGCGCTTGCCCTCGGTTCGGCTGGAGAAAACATCACTGTCACCACCGAAGGTCCGCTCATAGAGACCGCGCGCACGCAAGTGGCCGGCACTATCTCACAGGCGGAGATTACTGATCTGCCGCTCAACGGTCGGAACTTTCTCGATCTTGCGCTTTTGATCCCGGGAGTGTCTCCTACCAATACTGCTTCCACGCAGCTCTTTGCCGAAACCTCCGCGGTTCCAGGGCAGGGCATTTCGATCGGTAGCCAGCGCAATTTCTCCAACAGCTTTATCGTTGACGGCTTATCCGCGAATGATGATGCGGCCGGTGTCGCGGGCACCTTTTATGGCCTTGATGTCATCCGGGAGTTTCAAGTCGTCACATCGGGGGGGCAGGCCGAGTTTGGGCGAGCGCTCGGTGGTTACGTCAACATGGTCACGAAAAGCGGCACGAACTCATTGCATGGAGACGTTTACGGCTTCTTTCGCAATCAGCGCCTCAACGCCGCGAATGCATTGACCAATACCACGCTTCCGCAGACGCAGACGCAGTATGGAGCAAGTCTCGGCGGCCCGGTTAAGCAAGACAGGACCTTTTATTTTGCGAACTTTGAGCAGCGGGCGTTGAACCAAAGCGGCCTCATTACCATCGCGCCCGCCGCCGTTGCCGCTATCAATGCCCGGCTTGTGGCAACAGGCTATCAAGGATCGCAAATCGCTACCGGACTGTTTCCGAATCCGGTCCACAATGCTAATTTTCTGGCGAAGCTTGACCATCAGTTCAGCGCCAAAGACCAGTTCAGCGCGCGTTACAGTTTATACGACGTAGACAGCGCCAATTCTCGCGGCGCCGGCGGGTTGAGTGCAGTGAGCGCGGCCGCCGGGCTGCACGATTTCGACCAGACTTTCGCCGCGAGCAATATTGTTGTTCTGTCGCCGCGAACAGTCAATGAAACCCGCGGTCAGTTTACTTACAGCAACTTACTCGCGCCGCCCAATGATCCGGCCGGACCGGCCGTCAGTATTTCCGGAGTTGCTTCCTTCGGCACCCTGTCCGCGTCTCCCGTTGGCAGGTTGGACAAATTGTACGAAGTTGCCGACAATCTCTCCCACCAGGCAGGAACGCACGCCTTCCGGACAGGAGTAGATTTTCTTTACAACGACCTGGATATTACTTTTCCGCGCTCCATTCGCGGCGCCTATACGTTTTCGTCACTGGCGAACTTCCAAAACGGGATTTATAACAACTCGGGTTTTACGCAAACCTTTGGGAGTCCCGCCGTTTCGCAAACCAATCCGAATGTGGGTTTTTACGGACAAGATGAGTGGAAAATCCGGCCTAACTTCACTTTGAATCTGGGGGTTCGCTACGATCTGCAATTCCTGAAAACCATCAATACCGACACGGATAATATTTCTCCGCGAGGCGGGTTTGCTTGGACTCCATTTGCGTCGCGCCGCACTGTCATTCGCGGCGGCTTCGGGCTGTTTTATGACCGCGTCCCGTTGCGTGCCCTCGCCAATGCGCTGCTATCCAGTGGGAATACAACCAATCTGACAAGTTCCACCCAGGTAAGCGTGAGTCTATCTCCCACGCAAACAGGCGCTCCCCAGTTTCCGAATATTCTAGGCGGCCTACCCGCCTCCGTATTGATGAACTACAGTACGATGAACCCAAACATCAAGAACGCCTACTCCGAACAAGGGAGCCTTGAAATTGAACAGCAAGTGGGCGCGCGCGCCACGTTGAGCGTCAGCTATCAGCACGTGCGCGGCCGGCATCTCATCCTATCCATTAACCAAAATGTGCCCAGCTGCGTTCCTTCTGGGAATAACAATGGCTGCCGCCCCAATCCGGCGTATGGAAACAACAGCCAGTACAACTCACTCGCGGATTCCCAATACGACGGCCTCTCCGTCTCCTATTTGCAGCGGCCGCTGAAATGGGCAAACTACCGTCTCTCCTACACCTACTCAAAAGCTCTTGACGACGTAGGTGAATTTTTCTTCAGTTCGCCCATCAACAACTTCAACGTCTGGCAGGATTGGGCGCGCTCGGACGATGACCAGCGGCACCGCCTGGTGTTCGACGGCACAATCCACTCACCCATGGGACCCGCGCGAACGAATTGGGAGCGGTTCAGCCACGGCTTTCAGTTGACCGGCATGCTGCAGTATTATTCGCCATTGCCCTTTAATGTCGTGACCGGCGCCACCACGATTCAAGGGACTACCGCTCGGCCCGCGGCCAACGGGGGCTATATCGGGCGCAACCTGGGAACCGGTTTCGATGTCTTCAGCATGAACGCCCGCGTGAGCCGTACGTTCACCATCAATGAGCGTTTCCATCTGCAAGCGATCGCCGAAGGGTTCAATACTCTGAATCATCGCAACAACCTAATACCGAATGGAACGTTTGGCTCCGGGTTATACCCCGTCGCTCCTCTGCCCACGTTCGGCCAGCCCACTGCGGTCAGTGATCCGCGAACCCTGCAGTTAGCGCTGCGAATCACTTTCTAACATGCGCTAATGATGAGCTAACTTTGTCATGACGCGGTTCAGCGCGTCCGTCGCGTCGCCCGCGCTGCAGGATGGCGGCCGCGCGGCCCAGAGTCGTTGCGCCAGGGTAGCGCCTTCTTCCGCCGCATCGCTAAAGGATTGCGATTTCTTCCGATGTCCAATCGCCTTCTTCGCCTGTTCCGCCTCTTCGCCCGTGGCGCCGTCTCCCGCGCATCGCAGGACCTCATCCAGAGCGCTCGAAAGCAGTGCCTGGCTGCGTTTATATCGCGTCCCTACATCCAAGCCCGGAATCGTGGGATCCATCGCCAGCACCCGGTCACACGTATCCAGACGCTTCTTTCCTGCGTCGTCGCCGGGCGCAATAGCCAGACTGCCGCGATAGGCTTCGGACGCTTTTGCATAGTCTTCCAGTGCAAATTCGGCATCGCCCAAGCCGTTGTATGCGTCAGCATCGTGCTGCCCCTGTTGCAGCAGATCGTCATAAACTTTGACCGCCTCCGCAGGTAAGCCGTAGTCGATCAACATGCGTCCAACCTGCTTCTTCATGGCGCTTTGGTCAGGCAGCGTGGCGGCGATGGATAGCAGTTCCGCCCGCGCTTGCTCATGCCGACCGGCCTTTTCCAGGACCTGTACCAGTTCGATATGAGTCTGAAAGCGGTTTTCCCCGGTCTTCTCGGGCCAACCTCCTAAAATCGCGCGTTGATAATGCAGTACGGCGTTGCTTACATCGCCAGTCTCCACGGACGTCCGCGCCAATCCCAGATTGGCGACGCTGCTCAGCGGCCTGTCGTGCAACACCTGGTTCAAATAAATACTGGCTTCCCTCGGATGGCCGCCCTTCACCAGCGCCAGCCCCAGAGCTAGCCGGTAATCCACGCTGTGCGAGACAGAGAGGGCCTCGCGATAACGTGCTATAGCCTCTTCATAGCGCTCCTTCTGCATCAGGTCCGTCGCTTCCTGGTAATACTGTTGCGCGCGGCCGGTACGCTGCTCCCGGTAAAAATAATTCAGAAAACCCATGAGAAGGGCCAGTCCCAGCAGCGCAGCCAAGACGCCGGTGAATAGTTTGACCGGTATTTTTTTGGTTTCCGCGCCGCTTGCCTTAGGGCGCTCTTGTCTGCCGCCCAGGGCGTAAGTGTCCAGCACGTCCTGCATGGAGATAGTGCCCTTCAAATCGCGCACGTTCGTGCGGCTCACCACTGGCAGCACCGTTAGCTTTGTCTCGGCCATACGCCGCATCGCTATATCCAGCGGGTGATCCGGGTGCACGTGCGGGAAATTTTCCTGCGTCAGCATTTCAACCGGTCCTGGCTCCGGCACAAGCTCGCTTAGGAGTTGCCCCCCACGCTCGTCCTTTATCGCCTGATCGAGTTGCGCCAGCGTAACCATGCCACGCAAGCCATTCTGATCGGAGACCGGCCATGTGCCCTGTCCGCGATCCACCGACGCGGCGGCGTGGGAAATATTGATTGTCGCCAGCAGCACCGGCGTTTCGGCGCGGAATCCGTGCGCCACGGTGAGCAGATCTTCGCGCGCGCGAGCACCTGACGGTAGATGAATCCCATCCTGATGCTGGAGCGCCTCATAAATCGGCTCTTCCTGTAAGCGGCTCGAAACAAAGTAACTGATCAGGTTCGCGATCATCAGCGGCACAATGATTGTGTAGTCCCGCGTGATCTCAAAGATCATGATCACGGAAGTCAGCGGAACGCGTATGATTCCCGCAAAGGCCGCGCCCATCCCTACCAGCGCATATGCCCCCACGCTGCCCGTGTAATCCGGCAACAGCATGTGCGCCACTCCGCCTACTGCGCCGCCCATCATAGCGCCCATAAACAGGCTCGGCCCGAAGATACCGCCCGCATTCCCGGAAGCATAACAAGTTGATGTGGCCGCTATCTTCAGGAACACCAGCATCGCCATGGTGGCAATCAGCATCTTCCCGTTCAACGCCTGATCCACGAAGCCGTATCCAACCCCCAGCACTCCTGGCACATACCAACCAAGCACCCCTACTAACAAGCCGCCGGCTGCCGGTTGCAGCCACTTCGTGGAGTTTGGCAAGCCAAGGAACTGCTTGCGCTGCCACAAAAGCAGCTTCACAAAGAATGCCGAAACCAAGCCGCCCATGACACCCAACAAGGCGTATACCAGGAATTCCGCCGGATGCACCAGTTGATAGGAGGGTACGTGGAATAGGGGCTCGTCACCCAAAAGCAAGTGCAGCACGATCCACGACGTGGCTGAACTCAGAACAACTGATCCCAGCACCGGAGCGTGCATATCGCCCATCACTTCTTCCAAGGTGAAAAGCACCGCCGCGATGGGCGTATTGAAGGCAGCCGCCAGAGCCGCCGCTGCGCCAATGGGGATGAGCGCTTTCACGCCGCGCGGAGAAAGTCCTAGCCGCCTGCCCAGTACGGATGCAATGCCTGCGCTCACATGTACGGAGGGGCCTTCGCGTCCCAACGCTATGCCGCTTGCCAGCGTAATGGAACACATGCTGAATTTCCCGAGTACGGTGCGCAGGCTGATGAAGCCGTCCTTCAGAAACAGCGCCACCTTGGTTTGCGGAATCCCGCTGCCGCGTGCATCCGGGAAATTGCGCGCCAGAAAAAATCCGGTGACTAACGATCCGATCACTGGAATGACCAACCGGCGCCAAGCCGCTCCGCCCGCCGGATAGAGCCGCGATCCCAAATTTTCGGTTAGAAGGATGAACGCCACCACCACCAGCCCGACGATCGCGCCGATGATAAGCGTCAGTACTAATAAAACCTTGTCTTCGTATTGGCCATCTTGAAGGGAGCGGAACCAATGCGCCATTTGCTGCTTCCGCAAACCATTCACCCGACTGCTCGTTGCCAAAACACCCCCGCCAAAATAATGGTAGCGCTGGTTGGCGAATTGCTACGACCCTGGTGGCCTTCTCGCCCGATGCCAGATGTGAATGATTTCAACGGAGGCTGTCAAGGAGCCAATCCTGTAGTAGATGTAAAGCGGAGTATGTAAAAGTCGCCTAACATCCGGCTGGCCTTTCACAGGGGCGCCTATTAGCGGGAAACGTCCGAGGAGATCTATATGATTGAGAAGGGCTGTGAGAAACCGCTCGGTTGTTTCAGGATGCTCACGCCAAGACCAAGCCGCAACGTCTTCTAATTCGACACTTGCAACCTGCGTCCAACGTATGGGTATTACCGCAGCGCCGGACCGTATTTCTTCTGCCACTCTGGAAGACGCGCCCGCAACTCTTCATGAGAAAGGATTCGACCCTCGCGAATATCTTCGAGGCCACGTTCAATCGCGGCGGCTGTCTCGACGTCTATCTCGACTTCCGGTTCTGTCGAGATAAATAGATCCAACTCACCCATAGCTCCCAGTGTATCAGTGGTTTAAGCGCAAATCCAGGACACTCCCGGTATGACCAGAGTTATGCTTTAGGTGTGAAAACAGCGGTATCTGTTCCCGAGGATCTTTTCTTGTTGGGCGAAGCTACTGCCAAGCGACTTCGTATCTCGCGCAGCCACCTCTACGCGACGGCTCTTGCTGAATTTCTGGCGCGGGCTCAATCCCAAAACGTAACCGAGCAGTTGAATAAAATTTATTCAGAAGAGTCAGCGAAACTTGACGACGTTCTCAATTATGGCCAGCTCCAATCGATGAAACGGAACGTCGACGCCCGGTATTGGTGATTCAGGCAGATTCGTTAACCGCGCGCCGCGGGATTGGATCGCGATTGCGTGGTGAATCTCTCGCAACTGTACACTCTCGACCGCAGTTTTCTGACTGAGCTTGTGGGCACTCTTTCTTCTCGACTTCAGGCGTCCGTCGACGCGGGCTTGCGTCTCGTGCTGCAACTGTAGCCGCTTGGCTTCGTTTCGCAAAAACCGCCCTTTCGCCAGCCTTTGCTATCCTGTGCCTTTCAACCCATTTCACTCCGCCTTCACGGCCGAATTCTACCGAGCTCCGGCGTAAAGGCAACAAAGACAAATACTTGGAAGCGCCCACAATGAACGTTTTCGAACTCACCCGGACCCTGATCGACATTGAATCGATAACTCCGAACGAGCGCGAAGTCGGCCAATTCCTTTTTCAGCAACTCGATGCCCTCGCGCGCAAATTTGGCGGATCCGCCGAAATTATGCCCGTCGAACCGGGCCGCGATAATGTCTTCGTCCGCTTCGGCAATCCCGTGGTGGTGCTCTCCACTCATATGGATACCGTTCCGCCCTTTATCCCTTCGAGCGATGACGGAGACCAGATTTGGGGCCGAGGCGCTTGTGACACCAAAGGCATCATCGCTTCCATGCTGCTCGCCGCACAGAGTCTTCTTGCGGAGGGACATAGCAATTTCGGCCTGCTCTTCGTGGTCGGGGAAGAGCGCAACAGTGCCGGCGCCCTCGAAGCCGCAAAAAATCCGCGCGGCAGTAAATTCATCATCAACGGGGAGCCAACGGAAAATCAGCTGGCACTCGGTTCCAAAGGCGCTTTGCGGTTTGAGGTCGCCGCGCAGGGCCGCATGGCGCACTCTGCGTACCCGGAACTGGGTGAGTCCGCCATCGAAAAGCTTCTCGACGCGCTTCAGCGTATCCGTAAGCTGGCCATGCCCGTCCACTCCGTGCTCGGCCCCAGCACCTTGAATATAGGAACCATCAGCGGCGGCCGCGCGCCCAACGTTATTCCGGACCAGGCTCGCGCCGAAATTTTCATCCGCGCCGTGGACGATGTCACGGAGCTACGCGAACAAGTCAAGGCCGCCGCGCAGCCCGACGCCCGCGCGGAAGAAGTCCTCTTTATCCCGGCCGTACACCTGGGCTCTCTTGATGGCTTCAGAACCACCGTCGTCGCCTATACGACCGATATTCCGGCGTTCGGCGGCGCTTGGGGGCAACCCTTCTTAATCGGTCCCGGCACTATTCACGTTGCGCATACCACGCAGGAGCGCATCGCGAAATCGCAGCTTACGGAAGCGGTCCTCCTTTACAAGCAACTCGTCGAAAGGCTTTCGCGCTAAGTTCGCGCGCACAGTATGAAACAAATCGAAGTAGGTATTCTTGGCGGCACCGGCATGGTCGGCCAGCACTTTATCCGCTTTTTGCAAGGCCATCCCTGGTTCAAGCTGACTTGGCTTGGCGCGAGCGACCGGTCCGCGGGTAAGAAGCTGAAAGACGCCACTGCCTGGAGGCTCGACGGCGGCATGCCCGGCACCTCGGCGGAGATTACTGTTTCCGAGTCAAAGCCCGGCAGTGCTCCACGCCTGGTGTTCTCCGCCATGGACGCCTCCATCGCTACAGAAATTGAGCGTGACTTCGCGCAAGCAGGCCACATCGTCGTCTCCAATTCGCGCAACCATCGCATGGAACTCGATGTTCCCCTGGTTGTCGCCGAAGTGAATCCCGGTCACCTCGAGTTGGTGCGCGCGCAGCAGCGCAATCGCGGTTGGAAGGGCATGATCGTGACTAATCCGAACTGCTCCACCATCGTCCTCACCATGGCCCTCGCGCCGCTGGCGAAGTTCGGCATTCAGCGTATCGTCGCCGCCACCATGCAGGCGGTTTCGGGCGCTGGTTATCCCGGTGTTGCATCCATGGACATCCTGGCCAACGTGATTCCCTTCATCGGCTCCGAAGAAGAGAAGATGCAGCAGGAGACGCAGAAAATTCTAGGGGGCATCGCCGGCGGCCAGTCGCAACCTCTTGATGCCCGCGTGAGCGCGCATTGCAACCGTGTCGCCGTGGTTGACGGCCACGTGGTTACTACGTCGGTTGAGTTCTCCTCCAAGCCAACCGTGGCCGAAGCGCAAGCCGCGCTGGAACAGTTTCAAAGTATCCCGCAGGAGCGCAAGCTTCCCAGCGCACCCGCTCGCCCGGTCATATATATGCCGGAGCCGGACCGTCCGCAGCCCCGCCGGGATGCCGCTCGTGAAAACGGCATGAGCGTCTTCGTCGGCCGCTTGCGCGCCTGTCCAGTGCTTGACCTGAAATTTGTTGCCTGCGGCCACAACACCATTCGCGGCGCCGCCGGAGCCGCTGTCCTCAATGCCGAACTGCTGGCTTCGGAAGGCTACTTGGACTAGGTTGTCAGCATGATCGTAATGAAATTCGGCGGGTCTTCCGTCGAATCGCACAATGCCGTCGCCGGCGTCGCAAACATTGTCCGGAGCTACCAGCATCGCCGCCCCATTGTGGTCGTTTCGGCCATGGGCAAAACCACGAATAAGCTGATCAGCGCGGCTACCGAAGCCGCCGCGGGCAGACGCGACCAGGCTCTTACGCTAGTGGACGAATTGCGTGCGTATCATCTGACACATGGTCTGCCGCTTGCCGGCTCCGCGTCTGCCGAGCTTGACCGTTACATCCGCACTCACTTCGACTGGCTGGAAGAATTAGTCAAAGGGTTGTCTGTCGTCGGTGAACTTTCTCCCCGCTCCATGGATGCTATCGCCAGCGTGGGCGAACGGCTTTCGAGTTTGGTCGTGAGCTTTGCCTTTCGCGCCGCCGGTATGCTCACTCAGCATGTCGATTCGCGCCGCGTCATCCTGACCGACGATCGTTTTACCCAGGCTCAGCCGCTACTCGAAGAGACTTACGCATTGCTTCGGGAAGAAGTGCGGCCGCTTGCCGAAACCTCTGTCGTGGTGATGGGCGGTTTCATCGGATCGACCAAGGATGGGCACACGACGACGCTCGGCCGCGGCGGTTCTGATTTTTCAGCTGCCATCATTGGCGCGGGTGTGGATGCGGAAGAAATTCAAATCTGGACCGATGTGGACGGCATGTTGACCGCCGATCCACCGCGTCATTTCCGGTGGCCATCGCGTCAAAAGCATATCCTTTGCCGAAGCCGCCGAAATGGCCTTCTTCGGAGCCAAAGTGCTGCATCCGGCAACGGTGCTTCCCGCATACGAAAGGAACATCCCCGTGCTCATCCTGAATTCCCGGCGTCCTGACGTGGAAGGGACCAAAATCACCGCCCACGCTGTCCCCTGTAAAAATCCAGTGAAGTCGATCTCCTGCAAGAGAGATATTGTCATCTTGAATATCCGCTCCACGCGCATGCTGATGGCGCACGGGTTCCTGCGGCGGATTTTCGAAATTTTCGACCGCTATGAAACCAGCGTGGACATGCTCTCCACCTCCGAAGTCAGCCTTTCTCTAACGCTGGACGGCAATACCGAAAATCTTGACGAGATTCGCAAGGAAGTCAGTCAGTTTGCCGAAGTCACGGTAGAGACGGGCCAGGCCATCGTCTGCCTGGTGGGTGAAAACATCCGGCACACGCCAGGTATTGCCGGACGCGCATTTCAGGTACTTTCCAACATGAATATCCGCATGATCTCGCAAGGAGCATCCTTGCTCAATCTCGGGTTTGCCATTGCCGATGCCGATCTTTCCGCCGCCGTCACCGCTTTACATACAGAATTCTTTACCGAACTCGATCCGGCGGTGTTTGCATGAGTAGAAGACTTGCGCTGGCCGGATACGGAAAGATGGGCAAGCTCATCGCGCAGCTCGCGCCTGAGTATGACTTCGAAGTGGTCCAGCGTCTCAACTCTGTCGCTCCCGGTTCTTTCAAGGGAGTCGACGTGGCCATCGAATTCTCGACGCCTGAAGCCGCGCCGGAGAATTTAAAGATGCTCGCCGAAGCCAACGTTCCCTCCGTGACCGGAACCACCGGTTGGTTTGAGCATCTTCCCGAAGTGACCAAGGCGTTCGAGCATTCTCAAGCCGGCTTGGTCTGGAGTCCGAACTTCTCGGTGGGCGTTGCGGTGTTTCGCAAGATAACCGCTTTGGCTGCCGAACTTCTACGTGACCAGCCGGAATACGGAGCATGGGCCTGGGAAATTCATCATGATGCCAAGAAAGACGCGCCCTCCGGCACCTTGCTCCATCTGGTCAAGACGATGGAACAAAGCGGCTACAATCGGACTATTGACGTGAGTTCGAATCGCGCCGGCAAGCACCCCGGGACACATGAAATCGGTTTCGATTCTTCGGCTGATACGATTACGCTGCGGCACGCGGCCCGCAGCCGCGAAGGATTTGCTAGAGGTGCTCTGAAAGCTGCAAACTGGATTGTGAACCGCAAAGGCGTCTACACTTTTGAAGAAGTCCTATTTGGCGCCACGAAATGAGTTTTCAAGGAGAAAACATGTTTACCGGCTGTGGAACGGCGCTCGTAACTCCGTTCAAATCTGACAGTTCGCTCGATGAACCAGCCTTGCGGGCGCTTGTCGACCGGCAGATCGAATCTGGCATCGACTTCCTTTGTCCCTGCGGCACCACCGGCGAAAGCCCCACGCTTTCGCACGAAGAGCATCTGCGGGTAGTCGAAATCACTATCGACCAGGCGCGCGAGCGCGTTCCCGTGCTCGCCGGGGCAGGCGGCTATGATACCGGAAAAGTCATCAAGATGGTTGCCGATCTGCACAAGCTCGGCGCATCGGGCCTACTTTCCGTCACGCCGTACTACAACAAGCCGACGCAGGAAGGTCTCTACCAGCATTACCGCGCCATAGCGGAATCCACTTCGCTGCCCATTATTCTTTATAGCGTGCAATCGCGCACCAACGTAAATATCGAGCCTGCTACCGTGCTGCGCCTGTCTGAAATTCCAAATATCGTGGGCATTAAGGAAGCATCCGGCAGCATCTCGCAAATGGCGACTATTCTGGCGCGCGTGCCCGAATCCTTCATTGTGCTCTCGGGCGATGATTCCGTCGCGCTTCCGTTAATCGCACTCGGCGGCCGCGGTGTCATCTCGGTTGTTTCCAATGAGATTCCTGGTGAATTCAGGGCGCTCATTCACCATGCGCTTCAAGGCGATTTTGTGAAAGCTCGCCAGTTGCAGAAGAGATATCACCCGCTGATGGAAGTGAACTTCGTCGAAACCAGTCCAGGGCCGGTGAAGTTCGCCATGGCGCGCATGGGTCTGCTCCAACCTGTATGGCGCCTGCCGATGGTTGTACCGCAGCCCGCATCGCAACAAAAAATCGAAGCAGTTCTGGAGTCGCTGGGCATGCTGGCTGGAGTTCGTGTTTGAGCAATTTGCAACTGGAAATTGAACAGCTTTTCGAAGAAAAACCCTCTCACTATACTGACGCACAAAGAAGCCAATTTTTGGAATTCCGCGAACTCCTGAACCGCGGTTCCATCCGTTCGGCTGAGCCGGACGCTTCCCATCCGACCGGTTGGCGTGTGAATACGTGGGTCAAAAAAGGCATTTTGGTGGGCTTCCGCATGGGCAGCACTGTCGAAATGTCCGGCCAGTTTTTTGATAAGTCCACTTATCCGCTGAGGAAGATCAGCATCGAGGATGGCGTCCGGATCATTCCCGGCGGCTCCAGCATCCGTGATGGCTGTTATATTGGCCGCGGCGTCATTTGTGTGCCGCCGATGTATATCAACGTGGGCTCTTACGTAGATGACGGCACCCTGGTCGATTCGCATGCGCTTATAGGCAGTTGCGCACAAATCGGCAAGAACTGCCACATCTCGGCGGCCTCTCAAATCGGCGGTGTGCTCGAGCCGGTCGGGGCTATGCCTGTGATTGTGGAAGACGACGTGCTTGTCGGCGGTAACTGCGGTATCTATGAGGGAACCATTGTTAAGCGGCGAGCTGTTTTGGGCAGCGGGACCATCCTGAACCGTTCGACTCCGGTGTACGATCTGGTGCGTGAGACTGTGCATCGCGCCGAAGGCGACGCTCCTCTAGTTATTCCCGAGGAAGCTGTTGTGGTCGCTGGTGCGCGCGCTATTAAGTCCGGCGTCGGAAAAGATTGGGGCATTTCGCTCTACACTCCGGTCATTGTCAAATACCGCGACGCCGGTACGGAAACCAAGATCCAACTCGAAGACCTGCTGCGCTAGCCCGTTCTATTCCTCGAGCGTGCTCACTTCCATTAGCTTTGCTCCGGTGGGTGCGGAACTTCCACCTGCCGGCTCTTCGGTGATCGTCAATTGCGAAACCGCCGAGATTAGCGCGGCTTCGTCATAACGAAAAACGGCGCGGTTGTGGTCATCCGCCGCAAATACACCGGCACTGACATATTTCGGGTCTTCCTTGCGCACCAGCCACAACTGAAATTGGTGTTCGGGTCCCAGTTTCGGCAGGTTGGAGCCAATGAACACCAGTTTCGTTTTATTGATGACCAGCGCATATGCGACGGCTGCTCTCGCGGCGTTTTCCACGCTCTTGAAGACCAACAGGCGGGCGCCGCCATTGGCCAGAGTCCCAATCAAACTGGTGTTGTCCTGCATCTGCTGGCGGTCGCGATCGATAATTGCTTTATATTGCTGCGCCTCGGCCTGCGATTCGGAAAGCGCCTGGCTCATCTTGTCCGCCTGTCCCAGCGCCGCGTGGCCTGAGGCATTCAGTTGATTCTCAATCTGAACTCGTTTGGCCGTTTCCTGCTTGAGCTTGATCTGCTCGGTCGCCAGTTGTTGCGCCAGGCGATTAATGTCGGCCGATGCCGGCTGTGAGTCCAACCGTAGCGACTGGCGGCCGGCGTACCAGGTCGTCAGCAATAGCACCGCGAGCGCGGCGCAGATAATAATCAACGTGGAGGTCAGAACGCTCGTGCGTTCGCGCACGCCGGAATTCTTCGGAAACGTGAGAACCTTCCGGCTCAGCTCGGCAATCCGGATGAGACGCGCGCGGAAATCCGCCGAAGGCTCTGCGTTCTCGAGCGTCGTCGCGAAGACCAGCCACAAATTCATGCTCCGCTGAACGCCGCGAATGCATTCCGGGCACTGATCTTGAATCTGAGCTTCTAATTGAGAGCGCTCTGGCTCCTCCAGCAGCCCCAGAACGTAGCGGTCATAAGCGTCTGCTGGGAATCCACTACATGCCATACCTATCCGGTCACTTGAACAAGTGAATAACTAAGAGTATACGTGGCTGAATTACCGGTGGCCGGCTAAGCCCGCCACTCCCCATTCGGCCGGCGTAGTCGCGCGTGCCTTGCCGAACGGCGCGCTTAACTCCTTGATCTCGAAGCGGGCCGTATCGCCTTCCACGGTCGCCAGCGTGTGCGCGAAAAACCAGCCCTTATCATAGGCCTTATCATCCCGCAAGTGCCCGCCCGAGCTCGCCATGGAGAGGTACGTTACTCCGTCCAGTTCGAAATGCAGCATCTGATGCAGGTGTCCGGCGATGACATATTTAACCCCATAGCGTTTTGCAAGCTTATGCAAAGGAAAACTTGAATCGCCCAGCACTACGTGTAAGATCCACGATGGCCGGTGGGAAAAAATGAATTTGACCGGCTGGTTGCGATTCAGTTGCAAATCTTTTTCAAGATACCCAAGCTCCTCGGCCGGCATCTCGTCGCTGCGGCTGTTGTCGAGCACGGTGAAATGCGCCTGCTTGTAGTCGAAGCTGTAATGCGGAGGATGCCTTGTATATTTCTCAAATGCCCGCGCCGAAGCAATCGACCAGATGTCGTGGTTGCCTGGGGTAAAAAAGATTCGGTAGCGCTGATATGGCGCCAGCATCCGCAGTACCCCTCGCCATTCCGCATCCATGGTCAAATCGTTGCCGCCCTGGATAGTGTCTCCGACGGTCAGTACGAACTCCGGATGATCCAGGTTCGTCTCGCGCCACGCTTCTTCGTAAACGCCTGGAACTGCTTCGCCGGTGCGATCACCCAGAATGGCAAAGCGAAGCGCCGGTGGCTTGCTCCTGGAGGCGGCGAACCCGCCGCCGAACAAGAGCAAAGCAATCAAGAGCAAGAGGGGAAATGAAACTGAGGACTTCTTCAAGCTTCCATGTTCGCCCACATGTTCGCCGGGCCTAGGCCGCCGCAACCTCAGCTGCCTGCGGATAGTGCTGGAATTTGCTATTCCAGCCGATATCCATGTCCAGCATGGGAGCGCCGCCCGAAAGCTGAAACATGGTTAACAAGCCCCAGCCATCTCCGAACGCAGACCTGGCTTGAGCGGCGGCTTTCGCCAAAGCATCTTCCAGCGCCTTCCTGTTTGGCGATTCCGATGTGCTGGCTGCCTGCAAGACCTGGGTCAGTTTGGGCGCAACGGCTTGCATCGCCTTCGCCCACCAGGTGATGTCGTACCAGTCCGCCCCGATGGTCCCCAGATCAGTGTCGCTAAAATTCCTGAGCTCCGGAAGCGTCTTGAACGCCGAAATATTGCCGTTGCCGCTCATCGCATTCCAAATAAGGTCATCCTGCAGCGCCGACAGTCGTGGCCCCGTCTCATCCAGCAAGGCAATTTTCGCGTTGCGTCCCACGCGCTCCAATTGAGCCCGTGTATAGGCGCTCCGGGCCGCTGGATCTGTGTAAAACAGCCTTAAAGCAGCGTTGGCGTCATAGCGCGCGTTTATCCAAGTCTTTACGTGGTCAAACGACGTATCGCCGCCGGTTGTGCCGTTCCACACTTCCTCGGGGATGAGATGCAGAGCGCGGCCCAATTGCAACTGCCGGCGCAGGTCGGGCCCTGACATCTTGGCCTTATAGTTTATGTAGTTTTGCTGGACTGTGAAACCTTTGAACTTCCAGACGCCGGTCGCGCTGGCTCCGTAGGTAACGGTTGCCAGGAATCCTTCCGCCAATGCTGTACGAAGCTGGTCCGCATCGGCCAAGTGCGGCGTGGCCGCCACTGCGATATGCTTGGCAGCCGCCTTATCGATCAGCACCAGTTGTCCGGTCGGATCATGTAAAATCGTGCACGATTTTATGTAGTCGGCTACCCCGCCGGCATTGTAGAAACCCAGCAAGTTTACCGCGACCTTATGTTTCACTTCGTGCATTTCGCGGCAGATGTTGCGCAGAGATCTCGTATTGGGCAACATCGCGAGCAGGGTCCAATCTCCGTGCAATGCGGAATCGATTGCCTTTTCTGTATCGGCTTGATTTCCGCCTGCCAAGTTAATGGAATAGACCAGAGCCGATTCGTCCGTAGCCGACGCCGAGCACGATGAGTTTACGGCAACCGAAAGACTGCTATCGATGCAGTCGTTTAATGCTGTTTTGAACGTTCCCGCCTGCTCTTCAGTGAAGCCGGCTGACGCTGGATCTACTGACGGAAATATTGCGCCTAGGAATGCCGCCACGACATCCGTCTCGCCGATATGCGCCCGAATCCCGACGCCGGCTTCAAACGTTGCCGTCAGCGTGGTGTTCTTCTTCTTGTAGACACCCAGCGTCAACTCCGTGTCGGATGTCTTGCAAGAACGAACAACAAATTGGCCGCTGAGCGTGACCTCTCCGCCGATTCGTACTGTGACGTCGGGGTCAAGACTGATGTTGTAGTTGAAGGGAAGGCCGGCGGAAGCCAGCGGATTCACAGAGATGGGCAGCGAATACGATCCGCTGAACTTGATGGATCCGCCGGTCTCGAGCGTATAGGCGATGCCGACCTTCTGCTCGCGGAGAGCCGCCGGAGTTCGGGCAGCGGAGTAGCTTTCAAATGCCGTTTTTAGCGCATCCCTGAGCGGCGGTAACGCGCCCGAAGTTGATTTCAATAGGACGTAGGTTCCGGCTCCTACCTTAGAGTCACCTTTAGCCGCGACGCCAAAGCCGTTGAAGGTTGCTCCAATGCTTGCAGAGAGCGCAAGCTGCAACTCCAATCCGATCCAGCACTCACCAGGACGGATTGGAATCTCCGGACAAAAACCGTCTTCCTCAAACAGTGTCCGGCTTTCCGCATTCCGTATCGAAAGCGTTCCGGTTTCCGCACCTTCCACCTGAAACGAACTTTCGCTGCGCAGCAACATCGAAGGGGCGATAAGAGTAGGACCGAACTCGACCTGCTTCAGCGAGCATTGGTCGACCGGCTTTTTGAAATCTCCAATTACGGGAAAGCCGCTGAAATTCAAACCAGACAGCTCTGCAAGGCCCAGTGGAGTAGAGTTGTTAAACTCGACATTCGCGGTGGCGTGAACCGAGTCGGTAATCTTGATATCCGGCATACTTAAGAAATCTTCATGAGCGTATCAGAAAGTGAAGCAGTGGTTTGGTTAAATTGTAGTAGTGAGCGAAAGTAAAAGCGGTGGAGAAATTTTCCGGACCTATCGCCTGTTAATTTTCACCCTGTTGCTGAGGCCTTTCGGAAACCTTTCTCTCGCGTGGGGAATGAGGCACTTTCCGAACGTTCTCGCCGGTCACCCCCTGCTCTATATGGAGGCCATGTTGAGTCCGTTCGTGGCTCTTGGGATTATTACGCTGATTTTGGCGCAACTCACCCGGATGGCATTGTTGAGCTTGGCCGACCTCAGCTTTGTACTACCGGCAACTGCCAGTGGTTATATCCTCTCCGCGATGTTGGGCCGTTTTTTTTTGAACGAACAGGTTAGCTCCGGTCAATGGCTGGGCACGGCGCTCATTTTTAGCGGAATTGCACTAGTCGGCTCCACGCCCGCCAAGTCTCACCGGAAGGTACTATCGCACTGAAAAAACCGTGAAAACTAAGTTACTTTCTCCCTAGTCGACTCGTCTAGAAAGAGGAGCAAAGTCGCATAGTACTGCGTGTTCATTTAGGGAAAGTTGTTTCTACTATGAAGATTGGTGTTTTGGGTGGTGACGGATACTGTGGTTGGGCTACGGCTTTGCACCTGTCGGCGAAAGGGCATGAAGTTGCGATTATCGACAACTTTTGCCGCCGCCAATGGGATCACGAGCTCGGGGTGGAGACGCTTACCCCGATTCGGCCGTTGACGGAAAGAATCAAAGTCTGGGAAGAGCTATCGGGAAATTCGATTGAGTCGTTTGCCGGTGACGTAACCGACTATGAATTTCTCGCATCCACGATCAAGGCCTTCGAGCCCGACGCGGTGGTACATTTTGCCGAACAGCGGTCAGCTCCCTACTCGATGATTGACCGTAAGCATGCGGTTTCCACGCAGGTCAATAATGTTGTCGGTACTCTGAATCTGCTGTTCGCCTTGCGTGAGCTGCGACCCGATTGCCACTTAGTCAAGTTGGGGACTATGGGCGAGTACGGCACGCCCAACATCGACATTGAAGAAGGCTATATCACCATCGAGCATAACGGCCGCAAAGATGTGATGCCCTATCCGAAGCAGCCTGGCTCGTTTTACCACCTTTCGAAGGTGCACGACAGCCATAACATGATGTTCGCCTGTAGGATCTGGAAGCTGCGCGCGACCGATCTGAATCAGGGCATTGTGTACGGCACCATGACGGAGGAAGTAGGGCGCCACGAAGCGCTCATCAATCGCTTCGATTATGACGACGTATTCGGTACAGTTTTAAACCGCTTCTGTGTGCAGGCAGCGGCTGGCCATCCGTTGACCGTTTATGGCCAGGGCGGGCAGACGCGCGGTTTCCTGGATATTCGCGACACCGTGCGTTGCGTGGAACTTGCTTGCTTGAATCCGGCGGCACCCGGTGAATGCCGCGTTTTTAATCAGTTCACTGAACAATTCTCAGTGTTGGAAATTGCGCAGCTGGTGCAGACTGCTGGCCAGAAGCTTGGCATGAAAGTGCAAGTGGAGCAATTGCCTGACCCTCGCGTGGAATTGGAGCAGCATTACTTCAACGCCAAACATTCCAAACTCATCGATCTGGGTTTGAAGCCGCATTATTTGTCGGACTCTTTACTGGATTCGCTGATGAACATCGCAATCCGGTATCGCGACCGGATCGACACGGGTATGTTTCTGCCGCACGTCGACTGGCGGAAACCGTCCAATCAGCGCCCCGCGCGGGATCGTGCTACGACAGCGGCCGCATTAGTCGCTCGCTAGGGCTTCTTTAGTAAAGCGGCGGAGTCATTCGATGCGAACCAATTCCAGGTGGTTCGGAGCCCGTCGCCCAAGCTGGTCTTAGGACTAAAGTGCAACAACCGGCGCGCTTTCTCGATGCTTGCATAATTGCGCAAGACTTCTCCCGTCCGCGCCGGTTCATATCGTACATCGAACGTGAGCTCCGGTAGGACGTCTTTCATCGTGTCCACCAGCGTCCGCAGCGACGTTTCGCGACCCGAAGCGATCTGGAATACCTCTCCCGGCGTTTCGTTACCATCGGCCAAAAGAATGGCCTCAACCAGGTCGCCGACATACACGAAGTCCCGGGTCTGCTCTCCATCGCCATAGATCACAATGGGATCTTTTTGCCTCAGGTTCCGGAAGAACGCGGCGACGACGCTGCCCTTGTGATACGAGTAAGGGCCGTAAACGTTGGAAAATCGCAACGCTACCGTGTTTAGGCCGTACGATCCGAAAAATGCTGAGCAGTACGCTTCGCCTACGAGCTTGCTCGCGCCATACGGTGATATGGGGCGCGGCAGCATGCCTTCGTGTACAGGCTGCTCTTGCTCGCCGAGAACGGCGCCTCCAGTGGAGGCGAAGATCACCTTCTTGACTCCTGCATGCCGGCACGCTTCCAGAACGTTAAACGTTCCGGTGGCATTGATTTCGAAATTCAGCGCGGGATGGGATAGCGACTCCAGCACTCGTGTGTGACCGGCTAAATGCACCGCCACTTCGATTCCCTGGCAAGCTTTAACGACCGCTGCGACGTCCCGGACATCGCCCACTTGGAGGTCAACACCAAGTGGCTCAACATCCTCTCGCTTGCCCAGGCTGAGATTGTCCAGTACTCTTACCGAATCGCCCCGCGCCAGGAGCCGTCCGATCAGGTTGACGCCAATAAAGCCGCAGCCACCCGTCACCAAATATGATTTCATAGAAAGCTGCCTTTAGCGGGAAGTGCCGCCGGCAGTGCTGGGAGAAGCCGCCACAAGCACTCCCTCTCGAAGCAGATAATCGACGCCGCGCCACCGGATCGTTGTGCGCGCAAAGCTGACGATCCAGATCGCGAAGGCCATTGCGTCCCAGAGGGGGATGAGAGGCATTTTCTTCCAGAGTCCTTTTTGCTTCATTCCCCAGGAGCCGATTAGCCAGGCCATCGCCATTCGAAAGAATAAGTAACCGCCCAGGTATGCGCCAGCAACGTGAAATGATGGATGCGTCGCCACCGCCGCAAGAGCCCACGGTAATCCCCATGTGAACACTAAACCGATATGGCCCAGGGGGCGCATGTGACGCTGTACGGTCGCCCAACGAACGCGTTTGTAAAGGAGTTCGCGAAGCGATCGGAAATCGGCGACGGATTGCACCACGTACGGCAGCAGTTTGGTTTCGAGGCCCTGTTCGGCGGCCAATCTGCCGATGTAGAAGTCATCCGCCGGACGGCTTTCCAAAACTTCATAGCCTCCGAAGCCCTCAATGTTTTTGCGTGTCGTGATCGTCGTCTGCGCGAAAGCGAATTTGACACCTTCCAGTTCCCAGGCAATCAGCACGTTTGCAAAAAAGTCGGAAATCATGGAAATGGACTGCAGTTCTTCAAGGAAGGTGGTCTCCTTGGTCGACGCGTAAAAACAGGTGGCCGCCCCAAGCTTTGGATTGCGGAAAGGTGCTATGACGTTGCGTAGGTAGTCGGGCCGCACCCGGACGTCGCCGTCCGAAATAACGAAAATGTCGTGCTTGGCTTCGTTCGTCAACCGGACGAGCCGCGCGACCTTATCGTTTATGGCATCCCTTCCTGAACCGAAAAGCAGACGAATACGGCTCTTTGGGAAATCACGAATGAGCTGTTCGAGCACCGGTAGGGCAGGATCGTCGCGATCCACGCAAAAGAGGATTTCGTATTCAGGGTAATCCTGACGACAAAAGCTGGCAAAATTTTGATAAGCGTCCGGGTCAAGCCCGCGAACAGGCTTGAGGATACTAACCGGGGGCGTGAAACTGCCTCCTGCTTCCGCTTTGCCGCTCGAGAAGAATCGCCACGAGCTGTATAGCGCGATCAGGTAATAGACGAACGGAACTCCCGCTAGCGCGAGAATGCAATAGACAACCAATGATGGATGCATCGACCACTCTAAAAGTCAACCAGGGCATCCCCAACACCCAAGGGACGTAAGACGAGCTTCCCCACGCTCAGTATAACAGACGCTTATGGCTGCAAACTACGGATGAATAGAGGCTTAGCCGCATCCGGACGACACAAGCCATGCTGCCCGCGTTTGCGTTTGGCACTAATTTCCAGCTATGGTTTTTCGGGCAGCGGCTCCTTGGGATCAAAAGGGGGCGTTGCGGCTTCGGCCGGTGTGATGCCCAGATCGGCAAAAATGTTGGCTAAATAGCTTTGCGTTTCGAGCGGGAACGGGCGGGTGTCCCGTTCGTCGGCTCGTGCCGGACCCGCGTTGTAGCCTGCCAGCGCCAGCGTTAGATCGCCTTTATATCGGGTGAGCAACTGTTTCAGAAACGCGGCCCCGGCTTGCACGCTCTGGATGGGATCGAGGGGGTCAGAGACGTGAAACTGCTGAGCGGTGGAAGGCATGAGTTGCATCAGTCCTTGCGCACCCCGAGACGAAACTGCGCAGGGCTTAAATCCGGATTCCTGCTTCATGACCGCGCGCAGCAGCTGGGGCGACAGAGTCTGCCTTTGGGCCGCTTCGGAAATAATGGAGTCGACGCTTTCACTGTCGAGAGCGGTGCACGGAGCCTGCGGAGGCGCCCGGAAGGGGGAGATAAAATCCGCTGCAAGGATACGCGCGGAGGGTAGCGGCTCGCGCAGTTGCCGGTGAATGGACTGGCGCTGTTTGTCGAGCGAGTCGCGCTGTTGTTGAAGCGCCAGCTGCATTGAAATCCAGGCGGAATCTGTCTTAGCCGTGCCCTGGGGTGAGATGGCAGGCGGCGCTGCGTGGCTGGCTGCGGCTAGTAGGAGCGCGACTAGGAGTTTTGTCAAAAGCTGTTCCTAAACGAGGGATTCGACTCTCCCCCGCTACGATCGTTATCGGGTGCGGCGCGGTCTTCCTTTAACTTTTAGTCGGCCAATCGAATGTCGGGGTATGCGGCTAACCCAGGAAAAAACCTGTACGCGTTCTGCGTGCGGATGGGACGCGTGAATCGGAAAATTTGGCCGCAGCCTCTTGCGGCTAGGATCAGTGCCCTTTCGCGCTGCCTTTTTCCTTTTCACTGGCGTTGCTTTTCGGTGGTTCGGGCGCGTCTGGCAGGTGTAGGTATTGGACCATGATCGAAACGCGCCGGTTGGAGGCGTCCTCCGGTTTGTCGGGCAAGCGCAGTTGCTGGTCAGCGAAGCCACGGACTTCCGTGACCTGGTCTCGCCGTAAACCATTCAGCTGCATAATCCGGCGTGCCGCATTCGCGCGATCGGCCGAAAGCTCCCAGTTCGAATAGTTGGTGCTCTCGAAGGCTTTGGCGTCAGTATGGCCCTCGATCAGCACTGGGTTCGGCATACTTCCGAATTGATGCGCCAGTTGCACTAATAGCTCCGTCGCCGCGGGGGTTGGGACTGCTTGCCCGTTTTCGAAGAACAGACCTTTGTCCGATTCGAGCAGTTCGATGCGTAAGCCGTCTCCAGTGATGGTCATCTTTACGTAGTTCTTGATCTTTTCGAGCTGTGGGGCTTCGCGAATAGCCTGTTCAAGCTTCGTTTTCAGCAGATTCAAACTGTCCTTGGTGACCACGAGGGCCTTCCCCGTTCCACCCATATTGCTGCCCATCTCTTTGCCAAATCCCTTGGGATCGCGGAAATAGCCGGCGACGGCCTTCTGCACGTCGTTGCTTGCGCTCAGCAGCCAGAGCACAATGAAAAGCGCCATCATGGCGGTCACAAAATCGGCATAGGCCACCTTCCAGGCTCCGCCGTGGTGGCCGCCATGGCCGGTCTTCTTTTTGATGATGATAATCGTCGGAGGAACTGGCGCTGGCATTAGGCGGCCTTGGCCTCGCCTTTGACGCCTTTGCAGATCGCGTCCATTTCCTTGAAGCTTGGGCGCACCAGCGCCGGAATTGAGCGGCGGGAAAATTCCACCGCTAGAATGGGCGCTGCCCCGCGCACAAAAGCGATCAAGCCGGTGCGCAGGCAATTGTAGTACTGCGATTCTGAATCGTTGGCGCGCGTCATGGCGGCCGCTATCGGACCCAAAAAGCCATAACACAGGAGAATCCCCAAAAATGTTCCTACCAGCGCCGCCGCCACCTTATGTCCAATCTCGGCCGGCGGTCCGCCGATTGCGCCCATGGTGATGACGACGCCCAGTACCGCCGCGACAATTCCTAGTCCCGGTAGTGCATCCGCCACACTCGATAATGCCGCGATTGGCGCGGTAGTCTCCTTGTGATGCACTTCAAGATCGAGCTCAATCATCTGGTCCAGGTCGAAATGTGAAACGGTGCCTGACATCGCAGTGCGCAGAGTGTCACAAATGAAGTCCAGCACGTGATGATCTTTCATCAGGAAATCATATTTCTTGAAAATCTCGCTCTTAAGCGGCTCTTCGACATCCGGCTCGAGACTGTCAATTCCGCCTTTCCGCCCGCGTGAAAACAGCTCGTTCAACATTTTCAGTGTGTTGAGATAGCGGGCCTTGTTGTATTTTTCGCTCCCAAAGATGCCCGCGGCGGCCTTGAGAATGGCGATAACCACCGGCAAAGGATTGGCAATCAGCAAAGTGCCCACTCCGGCGCCGCCGATAATCACCAGTTCGGCGGGCTGCACTAGCACCATCAAGTTGCCGTGCTCCATCAAGTAGCCGCCTACGATGGCGCCGATGACGACAACAATTCCGATGATCGAAAACATGCGTTCTGCAGAATCCCCTCGCAGTCATATCGACGGTACGGGCCATCGCCCACAGGGCCATCAGCCCTATCCGCCAAGATTTTTAGGTGAGATTGCGTGAAGGCGCGGAAACATAATCCGTCGGAAGCTCCCCGGTTAAGTAGAACGTGTTCCTAAAAAGAGTTCTTCCATAACTCGGGAGAACTTTCCTAGAACTATTTTCCGGTTAGACCGATAACTCCTATGAGTGATCCAGAGGGACGACGGAGGTAACCGAGTCATGACCGAAAGCAATCCCTACCACGCCTACGCCGAGGGCAGCGTGTTAAGCGATCAACCCTTGCGGTTGGTGGTTACATTGCATCAGGGAGCCATGGACGCGACGCGCCAAGCCCTGCAGTGTCTGGAGGCGCGCGATATCTGGGGCCGCGGCAAAGCAATCAACAAAGGCATAGCGATCTTGTCCGAACTGTTGTCGTCGCTCGATGAAGAGAAAGGTGCGGAAATCGCTCAGAATCTCAAGCGGCTCTATCTCTACATGCAGAGGCGGTTGATCGAGGCGCACTCGCGGCAAGCGGCGCCCCCCCTTCTCGAAGTCGAGAAGCTGATCGGAACCTTGCACGAAGGTTGGTGCGAAGCTGCCGAGGGGAGTGCCCGAGAGCTCGCGGACACAAGCTCCACCGCTTCGAGTTCTGTAAATCGGCCGGAGGAAGCAAGGCCCTACGCGGACTACGCAAGCGGAGATGTGGAAGCGCCGGCCAGCCCTGTGTTCTCTTTCTAGCTAGCATCAGCCGGCGTTGGCTTGGCCATGGCGCGTTCGATCGTGCTGGCCAGGCCGAAACCTCCACGGCTGGCCATGGCCTGAGCAAACTGCGTTTGCGCCAGGGACATGGCCGTCTCGGAGGCATTGTCGGTATCATCTCCCAACCAGGTGGTTCCATCTCCACCGGCAGATTTCAGAAGCTCTCCAATCATCAGTGCTTCGAACTGCTCAGCCGCTTCCGCCAACTTGGCCGGCTTCTTATCCGGTGCCAAACTTGCTGCCGCATCGAGTAAAGGCGCACTCCCGGTCAGGTTCATAAGCTTCGGTTCTCCATTGACTTAAATCACTTCGAGTTGGGCATCCAGCGCGCCCGCCGCGCGCAAGCTTTCGAGAATCGCAATCACGTCCCGCGTGGTGGATCCAATCGCCGCCAAAGCTTTGACTAGCTCCTCCACCGTGGCGCCTTGTTTCAGGACGATGCTGCGGGACTTGTCTTCGCTAGCGCCTACGGTTGTCTGGGGCACGGCCGTAGCGGGCGCCGAAGAGAGGAGTCCGGGCGGTAGTGGAATCATCTTTGTCTCGATCGAAACAGTTAGATTGCCGTGCATGATCGCGACCGGCGCAATTCTCACGTCACTGCCCAGAATGACCGTTCCGGTCTTTTCGTTGATGACGACTCGCGCCATCCGGTCTGGTTCGACCACCAAGCGTTCCAGCTCCGCGACAAACTCGGTAGGCTGTAAGGCATACTCGACGGGAACCGTGACACTCACCAGACCCGAGTTGTCTGCATGTGCTAGCCCCACTGGCGCCGCGAAGCGCTTATTCACCGCTTCCGAGATGCGTGCCGAAGTGGTGAAATCCGCCTGCTTTAGTTGCAGTTTAATGATCTTTCCGAGCGGCAAAGAGGGTGCAGGCCGTTCCACCGAGACGCCATTGGGGATGCGTCCGACCGTGGGATGGTTGACTGTGATCGAGTTCGCGTTGCGCCCCGCGGCGAAACCACCGGTGATCAGCGCACCCTGGGCAGTGCCAAAAACCTGTCCGTTGATCCCTCTTAACGAAGTCATCACCAGCAAGCCCCCTCGCAGGTTGCTCGCATCGCCGATCGCCGCCACGGTAGCATCCACGGTGCTGCCAGGCTGTCCATACGGCGGCAGGGTGGCTGTCACCATAACGGCGGCGGTATTCTTTACCGTTATTAAAGTGGGCGAAATGCTGACTCCCATGTTGAGCAGTAGATTTGTCAAGCTCTGCGCTGAAAACAAAGTCTGCTGCCGGTCTCCGGTTCCCGCGAGACCCACTACCAGGCCATAACCCACCAATTGGTTGGAGCGCACGCCTTCGATCGATACAAGATCCTTGAGACGCACGCCCTTCTGTTCGACTGGTTGAGTAGGCGTTTGTTCCGCGGAGTAGCCAGTGTATATAGGCAACAGGCCCCACAGTAGGTAAACCGCACTGCGTGCGGCACGGCGCCACTTCCAGACGAGAGCAGTCGCTCTGAAGGCTTGGTGGAGAACAGGCATCATTTCGTCTGTAGGCACCGCTAGAACGGTAGTAGCCCGAGCAAAAGACGGTACAGAAAATTGGGACGGCGGATGCTGTCGTTCACCACGCCGCGGCCATTGATTTTGAGCTCCATCTGCGCCACGCTGCTTGATTGCACTATGTTGCTGTAACCCAGGTCGGCCGGCCGCACCACGCCGCGAATGGTCACCACCTGGTTTTCCGAATTCACCAAAACCGTCCGGGAGCCTTCGATGACCAGATAGCCGTTGGGCAATACGTTGGTCACGCGCGCAGTGACGGTGGTGGTCAAAGTGGTTTGCCGGGAAGTAGTGCCCTGGCCATTAAGAGAAGTGCTGGAGTTGAGGTTGGCAAGATTGGCCAGCCTGCCTGCCGCGGGCAATACCCCGGCAAGCTGCGTCACTGACGAACTCGCGCTCGAAGCGCGTGAGGTCTTGGTCGCCCCGGTGCTGACCGCGGACGCTTGTTCGCTTACCACGATCGTCACCATATCGTCCACCCTTCGAGCGCGTAGATCAATAGCCAAATCGCTTAAAGGCGCCAGTGGGGACCACAGCGATCCCGGGCTGACCACGCTGGCCGACGCGGCTCGCTGGTTGGCATCCTCCACATACAAATCTAATGGCGATTGTTGCGGTTCTTTTTTCAGTAGCTGCTTCAGCTTTTGCTGCGGCGTGGCCTCGCCCTGCAGCGCTCCGCCCGGCACGCACAGGAATATGCAGGCCAGCGCCGGCAAAAATGCTTTCCGGCTCTTCAAGATTTGTTCTCCCTACTGTCTTCGCCGACCAGCCCTAGCGCGCCGCCCGGCACCACCGTCACGCTGCCTTTTCCATCGATTCTGGCCCGGTACGTGCGGCCGGTCTTAGGATTGCGCACCGGAATGATGTCGCCCCGCTTACCCGCCTGCCCAGCGACTCCCTGCGTCTCAATGCGCGCTGTTCCGTTCTCCACGAGCACCGAAACCAGTTCGCCGCGCTGCACTTCTTTGGGCACTTCAAACATGGTCTCGACCAGCGTCACGCCAGACGGCAAATTGCGCCGCGCGACCACATTCTTGAGCTGCGCGACATCCGTCAGCGCTCTTTCCCGTTGTAACGGTCCACGGTAGAGTTCCGCATGTACTCCAGCGACGCCGGGCTCTTCGCCTGCTTGCAAAGGCTGGTCCAGGATGAGATGTGTTTCGCCCACCGAAACCCGGACGTTGACCCAAGTGATGAAGCGCTTTTCTCCACCGTATATTACATAGCCCTTCCAAATGGCCGGCTTGTCGGACAGTGTGCTTAGCCCCGTCAATGGGAGGACCAGTTCACCGCGCGGAGCGGGCGCCAAATTCCAGGAAATGATTTCGATCTGGGGGGCCCTGCCAGCCAGCGCCTTTTCGGCCGCCTGCTGAAAGCCGCTGGCAGTGAGCGGCGCAACCGGCCAGGTAAAGCAGACACTGTTCAAGAATCCACCGGGGTCGATACCATGCTCGCGCGCCACGCGCCGCAATTCCGGTGGCGTAAACACCCGTTGCATTCCCGGCAGCGGAGCATATCCCACCTGCGCGTCCGGCGGCAATCCGGCCAGTGCCGGAACGGCCGCAAACAGGTCGCGGCCGTAGATCGCATCCGCCTCGATCTGGTGACAGGCATCGGGCGGCGCGCTACCGGCGAGCAGCATCGTAAATAAAAACAACGGCGTCATTGCGTGAGCTGATTAATCTGCTGATACATTTCGTCGGCTGCCTTTACTACGCGCGAGTTGGCTTCGTAGGCGCGCTGGCTCTGGATAAGCTCCACAAATTGGCTCACGACGTCCACGTTTGATTGTTCGGTGTAGCCTTGCGCCAGCGTGCCTAGACCCTCGCTGCCTCCCGGAGTCCCGATCTGCGCGTCACCCGAGGAGTCGGTGGGTAGAAATAGATTGTTGCCTATATTGCTCAAGCCGCCGATGTTCTGAAAATTGGCCAATTGAACTTGGCCCGCCTTTTGCGCTGCTGGCTGGCCCGGCAGCGTATAGCTAATCGTTCCGTCCTGCGCGATCGTCACGTTCTGAGCGGTAGCCGGAATGGTAATCTGCGGCTGCAAAAAATTTCCATTGGGATCCACGATGTTCCCGCTGCGGTCCTGTTGGAAGGATCCAGCGCGAGTATAGGCGATTTGGCCGGATGGTTGTAAGATCTGGAAGAAACCGTTCCCCTGAATCGCCATATCGAGCGGGTTGCTGGTCTGCGTGAAGGCGCCTTGTTGGAAAATGATCTCGTTTGAAACCGCTCGCGTGCCCAGGCCAAGCTGCAGGCCGGCCGGAATGGTCGTCTGCTGGCCGGCCGCCGCGCCCGGTTGAATCATGCTCTGGTAGATCAGGTCTTCAAACTGCGAGCGGCGCATCTTGAAGCCGGCCGTGTTGGAGTTAGCCAGATTGTTGGCGATGTTATCGACGTTCAGTTGCTGGGCGGTCATGCCGCTCGCGGCCGTATATAGGGCTCGAACCATTTTTGTTTACTCGTTTCTTGGGAGCTAAGCTTCGTTTGGTTGTTCTTTTGAAACCCGAAGCGCCGGCCTTAAGAGCCGACGCGCGCCACTTCTTCCATGGCTTGCTTGTTCATTTCCGTGCCAATTTTGACGGCGTGCTGCAACATTTCGAAGTGCCGCATCAACATAACCAACCGTGCCGCCGATTCGGCCGGCTGCGCATTAGAAGATTCCAAACGCGTTTGCGCCACCTGCACGCTGGCGGCTGGCGTGGGTGTGATAGTTTTCGGATCGGGGTTCCTAAAATATGTACCCGCCATCTTTGTCAATTGGCTTGGATCTTTGAAATCCACCAATTCCAACTGCCCTAGCGCGTTGCCGTTCTGGGCCAGTTGCCCGTCCGCGCTTACTTGCAAGGGAGCCCCGGATTGAAGCTGGACGGGTTGGCCACCTGCCGCCCGTACCGGATATCCCTCGGCTGTAACCAGTGTTCCTTGCGGTGAAATCTGAAAATTGCCGTTGCGCGTGTACAGCGTGCCGTTAGGGCTACTCACTGCGAAGAATCCGGAGCCCGATAACGCCAAGTCAGTCGGGTTGCCGGTGGAAAGCAGTGGCCCCTGCGCGAAATCGGTCCAGTGGCGTTCGACCACAGGCGCATCGCCAACCGCCGGATCACCCCCGGACGCGGCCGCAGCCGATAAGTAGGTACTATAGAACTCCCGGTCGGCTTTATAGCCGCTGGTGGAGGTGTTCGACAAGTTATTCGCCAGCAGGTCGAGCGAATCCATGCGGGCTTGTAAGCCGCTAGCGGCTGCGGCGGTGAGTGAATCCATGTCGTGCCGGGAATGTGCAAGCAGCGGGCCATTCTGAAATGATCCGTAGACGCCCAATGTTTTGCGGCACAAACGCTGAAGGCATTGCACTCAGCTTCCAGAAGGAACCATAATGTGGCGATTCAAAATGGAAATGGCCGTCAAAATCCTGACCGTTTTGAAACGCTCGGCGCAATTTCGTGACGTGGCGCTGCTGCACAGACCCCCAATCTGTTGCAAGTAATGGTTACCGGCAAACGGCCTCACGCTTGCATCCCTAAGAGCGTGACCGCGCTTCCCACCACCTTCTCATTGACGAGCGGAGATCGTTTGCCGCTCGGTGAGCCCAGTTGGCAAGCCGGCCAGTCGACAGCGGCACGCACGGCTTCTGGTCGCGGTGTAACGAATACCTCCCCGGCTTCGATGAGCCCTTCGTTTGCCCAGGTTTTATCTGCCCGAGTTTCGAATGCTGTCGATGCACGGGTTTTTGATACCAATTCCAATGCGGAAGTTCCCGTATCGGGCATCGTTGCAACCGGTCTCGCGGCCACTATGGTTATACAGACCGCAGCGAACTCTTTCGTGCCCGGGGGCGCGTCCTTCGGCGCCGGCGAAGGAAGTGGTCTGGATAGTCCGAGCTCCAATGCTGTTGCCGGCAAGTACGTTCAGAACGGGATAAGCAGAGATGTTGGCGCGGCGACAGTTTTAGGTACATCCACGCGGTGCGCCAGTCAAGGGAAAGCTGCGAAACCGCGAGCCCAGACAGCCAGCTTGCCTGCGGACTCCGGACCGGCTGCTCAGGTTCTGGCGGTTTTGCCGTCATGGCTTGTCTGCGATCAAGTAAGTATCAAGCTTGCGTTCAACGGCTTAATAGCGAGCAACTCTAGACCGATTGAACCCTCACCCGCTAACCAGCAGGCTCCGAGCGATCGATTGGAAGCAAGCGTTTTCGCGGTAACTGCCAATCCCGCCGCGCCGTTAGGAAACTTGGCATTTGCGTTACGGTTGACGAGTAGAGGTGATCAAACCATCAGCGGCGCCGCGATCACCGGACCGAAAAATATCTCGATCGACGTTTCAACCGGCGGCGTGAGTGACGGCTCGGCCATCTCTCCCTCTGTCGCCCAGTCCAAAACGCTCGCCGGCGGTCCGGCGGGGCAGGGGTGGGCGAGTCGATCTCCGTCCGGGCGTGCGGCCGCCGATACAGCCTCAAATGATTCAGGTCCAGCGCCGCAATTCTCCCTGTCTGGCGGTGCCCGCTCCGACGTGCCGGTGGACGCCGCCCTGCTCGCCGGAATGCAGTCTCAAAGGGCAAATAGTTCGGCTCAGCCATCCACTACCGCCGGCGCGATCGCGAGCTTACCTGAGAAAGAAGAGGCGCCGCCAGACGGCGCACCGGTACGCAGCGTTCGATTGCAACTCTCCGGGGAAGCCAACCAGCGCGTCGACATGCGTCTGGTCGAACGGGGAGGGGCACTTTCGGTAAGCGTCCGCAGCGCTGACGAGGGATTGGCGCGCAGTCTGCAAGACAATCTCCCGGAGTTGAATTCGCGGCTGGCAGCGCAGCATTATCAGACCGAGATATGGGCGCCGGGTGGCACCGCTTCGACGCATTCCGGCGGCAATGGCGGTTCCGGTTCCGAGTCTGATGGGTCTGCTGCTGATGGGTCTGGCGGGAGCAGGCAGGGCCGCTCTTCGCCGGATGATTCCTCAGGATCCAAGAGCAATTCCCGGCAGCCACAAGACGGACGCCGCCGCAGTCCGCCTGCCTGGGTGCGACAAATAGCAGCGTTGGAGGGAGTCCTGTACTCTCCGCCGGGTGGCCCGGAAGCAGCAGGTTCGCACTCCGGGAACTAGACCTACGAACTAAGGAAAGAGAGAAACGATACATGGCTTCAATTGGCAGTACCCTTTTTTCAAACGCGAATCCGGCCGCTGGGGCTTCCGGCGCGGCGGGCAGCGGTGACGTCGCGGCGCCGAATTCGCTGGCCAATCAATCGACGTTCTTGCAGTTGCTGGTGGCGCAGCTGAAGAACCAAGATCCCTCCCAGCCGATGGACGGCACGACTTTTGTAACGCAACTAGCTCAGTTCAGCACTCTTGAGCAGAGTGTGGCCTCGCGACAGGACTTGGATGCGATCGCCAAGCTGTATACAGGCTCGTCCAGCGTAACCGGCGGGGCCGGTTTTACAGCGTCCTAGCATCAACTTAACCTTAAGGAGAATAAAATCGCCATGTCCAGCACTTTTTCAATTGCGCTCTCGGCGCTGCAAGCCCAATCCGCGGCGATCAACACTGCCGGCAACAACTTGGCCAACATGAACACGGATGGCTTTAAACAAAGCACCGTCAATTTCAAAGACTTATTCAGCGAGCGCCTTGGTTTCGCCGGCGGATATAACGTTGGACTCGGGGTGTCGAGCCCGATCAGCAACCAGCTATTTACCCAAGGAGGCATTCGGACCAGTACTTCGCCGACTGCTGCGGCGGTGCAAGGCAATGGCTACTTCGTGGTCAAAACGGCGACCAACCAGCAGTTATACACGCGTGACGGCAATTTCGTGCTGGATGCGAGCGGTGCACTAAGGACGGAGACCGGGGAGGCCGTCCAGGGCTGGACGGCAACCCCCGCCGGCATTAATACTAACGGTCTGCCCACGGATATAACCGTGCCAACCGCGGCAACGCTGCCGGCAGTAGCTAGCACGACCTTCTTGATCGGCGTCAACCTAGACTCCTCGGGCGTGGTGGGGAGTGCGAGCGGATCGTTCACCCAGCCAATCAGCGTGATAGATTCCCTGGGAGATTCCCACACCCTCAGCATCAACTTTACAAAAACCGGCGCCAACGCCTGGTCATATGACGTGACCATCCCGGGCGAAGATGTGGGCGGCACCCCCGGCACGCCGCAATCGGTTCTCCCGGCGCCGCCGGCGCCGCCGATTGCGATGACCTTCAGCTCAAGCGGCGTCTGGACCATTGCGGCTGGCGCCACGCAGGCAATTGACATCACCGGCTTGGCCGACGGCGCGGCGGACATGAGTCTGACCTGGAATTTGACCAACTCCAGCGGGGTGCCGACGATCACGCAGTATGCCACGGCCTCCAATTCCTCTTCGCCCACAGTGGACGGCAGCGCTGCCGCGCAACTCAATCAGGTCGCCATTCAAAGCGGCGGACAAGTACTAGCGTCTTTCTCCGACGGCCAGACGAAAGTCGTAGGACAGCTTGCGCTGGCTTCGATATTGAACCGGAACTCATTACAAAACGTCGGAAACAACAATTTCGCCACTACCAGCGCCTCCGCCATCCCTGCCATTGGCATACCGGACACCGGCGGTCGCGGGCAAATACTTGGCGGGTCGCTCGAAACTTCGAATGTCGATATGGCCACCCAGCTAACAAACCTGATCATCTATCAAAGCGCCTATCAGGCCAGTTCGCGCGTGATCAGCACGGCACAAACTCTTCAACAAGACCTGTTCCAACTGATCCGGTAACTGCAGCGCGGCGAACTCCCTTGAAGATTCGTTGCCTCCGGAATTATCATGGCGCAGCAGCTTCTGGCGGTTTTACTGGTTTTGGGATTGTTATTCGCGGCGCTTTGGTTGCTGCGCCGCCATGGCCTAGCGCGCTTCACCGCCGGGTTGACCCGCAAGACCGGCAAACAGCGGATGCAGGTTTTGGAACGAGTGGCGCTAACCTCGCGCCACTCCCTCCATCTTATAGCTCTTGGCGACCGGCTGATCGTAGTCGGTATTTCGCCTACCGGCTGCCGGCGGATTGCCGCCCTTTCTTCGGCAACGGCAAGCGGGCAGAAGGCGGAAGTGGACAAGTTATGAAATTTACGGCTCTGAAAGTTCTAACAGGGCCATGGCCGGCGCTGCTGGTGGCGGTGCTAGGGGGCATCCATGCGCTCGCTGCCCCTCCTCCGGGCGCTCTGCAGGGCTTAGGTATCACGGCCCTTCCGGCCGGAGGCCCGACGCTGGGCTTGCCCATGCAGATTGCGCTCGGCTTAACGGTACTTACACTTTTACCGGCCGTGGTCATGTGCCTTACTCCGTTTCTACGGATTTCTATCGTGTTGCATTTTCTGCGTCAAGCTCTCGGCACTCAAACCGCGCCCTCGAATCAGGTGCTGACCGGCCTGGCGCTGTTCTTGTCTTTGTTGATCGTGCAGCCCGTTTTCTCGGACATATACACGCACGCCTGGCAGCCGCTTGAAAAAAATCAGATTACCGCCGCCCAAGCCTTCGAGCAGGGCTCCGCGCCGCTACGGAAGTTTCTGCTGCGGTTTGCCCGAGAACCCGATATCCGGCTATTTGTCGAAATATCCAAAGAGCCGGCTCCTCATAACGCGTCCGAGATCAGCTTAAAGGTGCTCGTGCCGGCTTATATTCTTTCCGAACTGAAAGCCGGTTTCCAAATTGGTGCGGTTTTGTTCCTGCCTTTTCTGGTGATCGACATCGCAGTGGCCTCCGTTACGCTTTCGATCGGAATGATGCAACTGCCACCAGCGATGGTCTCGGCGCCATTTAAGATCTTGCTGTTTGTGTTGGTGGACGGCTGGAACCTGGTGATCGGCTCGTTAATGAAAAGTTTCTTGGCGCCATAGCCGATAGACCCGCAGAGATCGCGAAATAGCATATGACTCCGCAGATGGCAATTCATGTCGTGACACAGGCGCTAATGGCGGCCTTTTGGATCTGCGCTCCGCTGCTGATAGTCGCCTTTGCCGTGGGGATTATTGTCAACTTAATCCAGATTGCCACGTCGTTACAGGATCCGGTATTCAGCACGGTTCCCCGGTTGGCTGCCTGCCTGGGCGCGTTGTTGCTGCTCATGCCCTGGATGCTGAAGCAGGCAGCGGGCTTCACCGTGGCCATCTTGCGGGACTTTGCGCAGTATGCCCGCTGAACTGCAGATTCCCCTAGGCTGGCCGCTGGCCTTCGTTCTGGTGTTGACCCGCATGGCGGGTGCGTTCGTCTTTGTGCCGATGCCAGTGAAAGACGCCGGCCCGGGCATTGCGCGCATCGTTTTTGCTCTAGCCACCGCAGTGGCGCTGTTTCCACGCTGGCCGGTGATAGATTCCTCCCATGTCACTTTGGGCGTGATGGCCGTCTGGCTGTTTTCTGAAGCCGCTTTCGGATTGTCGATCGGTTTGGTGACGAGTTTCCTTGCCGAGGCGCTTACCATGGGAGCGCAAATTCTGGGGTTGCAGGCAGGCTACGGCTACGCCTCGGTGGTCGACCCCACCACTGCCGCCGATTCTGACGTCTTGCAGGTTCTGGCGCAACTGACCAGTGGGTTGCTGTTCTTCAGCCTGGGCCTACACCGTTGGGTTATTCGCGCCTTTGCGCTAAGTCTCGACCGCTACCCGCCCGGGCAGTTCACGTTAAACCGCAGTCTGGCGGAAACGGTGACCTTGCTTGGTTCGAATATATTCGTGGTCGGGCTGCGGTTGGCGCTGCCGATTGTCGGTTTACTGGCAATGACCGAGATTGCGCTTGCGCTGGTCGGGCGCCTGAATCCGCAACTGCATATTGGTTCAAGCTCGGCCGCCCTGAAGCTGCTGCTCACGCTTGCTACGTTGACGACGGTGTTGAAAGTAGTTCCAAATCTTTACCAAAGCTATGCCGGGCAGCTCTTTGGCGCGCTCCGGCGGGCACTATTCGAGTAGCCGGGCATGGCGGACGACAAGAGCGAAAAACCCACCGCGCAACGCTTAAAAAAAGCGCGCGAGGACGGCCAATACGTCTTTTCGCGCGGAGCGCTGGCCGCAGTTCAGTTTGTGGTCTTCGTGGCGGTCATCGGCAAAGTGCTGCCAGCCTGGAGCGCGCAGCTACAAGCAGCTACGCGCCGCCTATTTCTAGAAGCGGCGCGCGGCGAGATCGGCTCTTCCGATTGGCCTGTCCTGCTGAGCGCAATCATGCGTGAAACCCTCTTGCCGCTGCTCGGATTGGGAGCCATTTTGTTCGGTGCGACACTCGCCGTTCACCTGGGCCTGACGCGCTTCGGGTTCAGCCTGACACGCTTGATCCCACAACCCAACCGGCTCAGTCCCGCGCAGCATCTGAAAGGTCTACCCGCGCGGAACTTCAAGGCATCGGCCGAAGCGTTGCTGCTGCTCGTCCTGCTGGCAATTTCCGTGCATGCATTTGCGGCCGAGCATGCCGGGCTGTTGCTGCGCCTGCCCTTGCAAAGCGTGTTTACGGGCGCGATTCAGGTGGCGGGAGCAGTGCATGGCCTGCTCTGGAAAGCGGCGTGGTTGCTGATTTTATTCGGTGGCTACGACTTCGTGTGGGAGCTGCGCAGATACACCACTTCGCTAAAAATGACAAAGCAGGAGGTGCGCCAAGAATATAAAAGCAATGAAGGCGATCCGCAGATCAAGCAGCGCATCCGGCGGTTGCGGCGCGATTTGCTGCGCCGCCAGATGATGCGGGAGGTGCCCAAGGCCACTGCCGTGATTGTGAATCCAACGCACTTTGCGGTGGCCCTACGCTATGAGCCGGAAGGTATGTCCTGTCCGGTGGTAATAGCCAAGGGTAAGAACTGGCTAGCCCTGCGAATCCGCCAAGTGGCCAAGCAAAACGAGGTGCCGATCATCGAAAATCCGCCGCTCGCCCGCGCGCTTTACGAGGCGGTGGAGGTAGGGAGCGCCATATCCCCCATCTTCTACCAGGCCATCGCTGAAACCCTAGCCTATGTGTACCGGCTAATGGGCAGAAAATTGCCCTAACAAAGGCTCCCGGCCATGTCTTCCCAGCCACAAGCTCTTCCTGCCTCCATGAGCGCCCGCAAACTCCCCCTGCCAAATCTGGGCGAACTCGCCGTGCCGATCGCAGTCTTGGGTATCGTGATCGCGCTGATCGCGCCCATGCCGGCCTTCCTACTCGACGGGCTGATCGTGCTGGACATCATGATGTCAGTCATTGTGCTGATGGTGACCATGTACATTCTCAAGCCGGTCGAATTTAATGTCTTTCCGACCGCGCTGCTGCTGTTGACGCTGTTTCGCCTAGCGTTAAATGTGAGTTCCGCACGCCTCATTCTCTTGAATGGAAACGGAGGAACGGCGGCGGCGGGTAGCGTCATCGAGGCATTCGGAAATTTCGTGGTGAGCGGCAACTACGTCATTGGAGCCGTCATTTTCCTGATTCTGATCGCCATCCAGTATGTCGTAATCAATCACGGAGCAGTGCGCATTTCAGAGGTTTCCGCACGTTTTACGCTAGATGCCATGCCGGGCAAGCAGATGTCGATCGACGCCGAGATGAACGCCGGGCTGATCGATGAGGCGGAAGCCCGCCACCGCCGCAAACAGCTAGCGGCTGAGGCCGAATTCTATGGGTCTATGGATGGCGCGTCGCGTTTCACGCAGCGCGACGCAGTGGCCAGTATTCTTATCACCGCCATCAACATCATTGCGGGTTTTCTGATCGGAGTATTGCAGCACGGCATGGACCTGCGCAAAGCGCTTGAGACCTACACCGTGCTGACGATCGGGGACGGCTTGGTGACAGTCATTCCCGCTTTGATGATCTCGGTTTCGGGCGGCTTGATAGTCACGCGCGCCAACTCGGACGTGGGTGTGGGAGCGGAGTTCCAGAAGCAACTGTTCGGCAAGCCCGAGCCACTGTTGCTCTCGGCGGGAGTCCTGGTGATTTTGGGCCTCTTTCCAGGCCTGCCGACGATTCCATTTCTAGTCTTGGGTGGCGGATTAGGCGCGGCGGCTTGGATCAAGCATAGGAAAAACGACAAATCCGTCGCCGATCTGGCGGTGGCCGCGGTGGCGCCCAAGGAAGATCTGGAAGCGCTGTTACGTGTCGAACCGCTGGCTATCGAAGTGGGGCTGGGACTGGCCGGGCTGGTTGCTGGCGGCAAGATCTCGCCGCTGCTCAAGCGGATCGCCGGCATTCGCCGCCAGTTTGTTTCGAACCTGGGATATCTGTTGCCGCCGGTGCGGGTGACCGACAATCTTTCCTTGCGGTCGCGCGAGTATCTGGTGCTGCTCAAGGGCAGCGAGATCGGGCGCTATGAACTGCTGCCGGGCTGCGAGCTGGCCATTCCCACCATGAAGGCGGATAAGAGTTTCGCGGGGCAGCAGACGCGCGAACCGGCCTTCGGCCTGCCGGCCGTGTGGATTCCACGCGGTCAAGTCGACGCCGCGCGCGGAGCCGGGTACACGGTGGTCGACGCGGTGAACGTGATGGGCACTCATCTGGCGGAACTGGTGCGGCAGTATGCCGCCGAACTGTTCTCGCGGCAGGACACCAAATTGTTCTGTGACCGCGTGGGTCAAGAAAACGCCAAGCTGATCGAGGACTTGGTCCCGAAACTGCTCTCATACGGTGTGATTCAAAAAGTGTTGCAGAATTTGTTGCGAGAGCGTGTTTCGATTCGGGATGGCGTGTCCATTCTGGAAGCGCTAAGCGAGGCCGCTGGGACAAGTAAGAACGCAGTATTGCTCACCGAGTACACCAGGCAATCGATCCGGAGAACCGTGGTAAAGCAGTATCTGAACCAAAAAGGTGAATTGCCGGCGTTTTTTCTGGACGCCGCCACCGAACAGTGTATTGAATCGGCTGTGCAGCATAGCGAGCAGAACAGCATCCTGGTTCTCGCGCCACAAGCGATTCGCGAAATCACTGACCGTATCGAGCGCAAATTGGAACGGCGCGAAGTACCGACGGTTGTGCTGGCGTCGTCCGGGTCGCGTTACTTTTTACGGCAGGTGCTTGAGTCCTCACTGCCCAATATTTTCCCGGTCTCGCACAACGAAGTGCCACCCGGCGTCAAAATTTTGTCTTTAGGAGCTACTTAGAATGAGAATCAAATCGTATTTCACGGATTCGGTCGAGGAGGCAATCGAGCGCGCGCGCCTGGAACTAGGGCTCGATGCCCTGCTCATGAATTCAAAGAAGACGGATTCCGACCTGCAGGCGCTCGGGGCGTACGAAGTAGTCTTCGGAGTGCCGTCCGATGTGGCCTCTAGCACGGACATGGTGCTGCCCGGAAAAATAACCCCGGCCCCAGGCGAGCTTACGACTGGGAAGAAACGGAGAATCCACCCCGGCGGAGCGATCAGCAAGGGCTTGTCTGCCCTGATTGCTGCAACCGTTCCGGCGTTTGCCGCTGGCAATCGTCCAATTGACGGTGGTCCTGCTGACGATCAGACGGCTCTCGACCGGTTCTCTGCCGACTCGTTCATTAACGATCCGGTCGCTGCCAATCCGTTCACTGCCAATCACGTCAATACCAATCACGTCAATACCAGTCACGTCAATACCAGTCACGTCAATACCAGTCACGTCAATACCAGTCACGTCAATACCAATCACGCCGGCGCTCGGAGCCAGGAGCTGGCCGCATTGCGCGAGCAGATCGAAACCGTTGAACGGTCGATGCTCCGGCAGATGCGCGAATGGACGGCGCGCGCGACAGGGATCGCGGCAGAGGAGCACAACCGGGCTGGCGGTTCAAGCCGCACCGAACCGAAAGCGCTGGAAACGAGTCGGCGTCTGGTGAGCAGCGGGTTTGGCGAAGAACTGGCGGGCGAGATCGCGGAAGCGGTGGAGATCAGGCTATCTTTGGGGCCGAATGCGGATGCCACGCCGGAGCAGCGCGCGGCCGCGTTGTATAGCGAATTAGCAGGGCGTTTCACGGTAGCGCCTCCCCTTTCCTTTCCCGAAACCGGACGCGCGGTGCTCTTTGCGGGGCCTGGCGGCGCTGGCAAGAGCAGTGCGCTACTTAAGCTCGCGCTGCGCCACAGTCTGGGAGCGCGCATCCCACTACAAATCCTTTCACTGGATACCTTGCGCGTGGGCGGATGGGAACAGGTGGCCGGGTATGCGCGCATCGCGGGGCTCCCGTTCGACGTAATCCACAACCTGGCGGGGCTTGGTCAAGCGCTGGACGAGCATCGCGGCAGGAAACTGATTCTGATCGACATGCCCGGCCTATCGCCGGCCGAGTGGCGCGACACTCCGGATCTGGCCGCTTGGGTGGTGCGCGAAACGGCGCTCGAAGTACAGTTGGTTTTGCCGGCGGTGTTGCGGCCGCTCGTGGCGCAACGCGCCCTCGAGCAGTTCGGGGCTTTGCGGCCCGCGAAACTGTTGTTGACGCATATGGATGAAGTCGATGGACCGGGCGCGGCGCTCGAACTGGCTATGCGCTCCGGCCTGCCGCTCTCTTATCTAGCGAGTGGCCAGCAGATTCCGGAGGATCTAGAAGAAGCATCGCGGGAGCGCTTGCTTGAGCCCTTCGCCGCCGCGGCCCAACAAACTGCAAACCTAAAAAACCGCCAGGTAGCGACAGCTGCCTGAACCGCGCTGATCCGGCTATGTGTCCCTATGAATCTGCGGAGAGAACCGCGGAAGAGCGCGAGGAACTCATTCTCGAGCATCTTCCACAAGTGAACTGGATCGCCGCGCGGATTTACGAGAAACTGGCATCCTCCGTGGAGCTTGACGATTTGATTTCGGCCGGCATTGTAGGGTTGCTAGCGGCGATCGACCGCTATGATCCTAGCCGCAATGCGTCCCTCAAAACTTACGCCGAATACAAAATACGCGGCGCCATTCTGGACAGCATTCGTGGTCTTGACGGCATTCCGGCGCATAAGCGCAAGCGCGTGAAGCTGGTGCAGGAAGCGATTCAGAGCGCCGAGCGCAGGTTGCAGCGCAGCCCCGACGAAGAGGAGATTGCCGCTGAACTGGGTATAGGCCTGGGAGAGTACCAGCAGTGGGTGGTGGAACTGCGCGCGGTTTCCCTCGGCAGCCTTGAGGTAATGGAAGAAGGCGAAGAAGTCGGTTTGCTCAAATTCGTCGTCGATACCGGTCAGGAGACGCCGGCGCGCATTCTGGAACGCTCGGAGCTCGAGCGCGTCATCGCCGAGGGCATGCGCAAGATTCCTGAAAATGAACGCTTGGTGCTGAGTCTTTACTACAAAGAGGAACTCAACTTGCGCGAGATCTCGAGCATCATGGATTTGCATATTACCCGCATCTCGCAGTTGCGCGCGCAGGGCATTCTGCGTTTGCGGGCGTATCTCGAACGTAAATGGCCGAGCGGCAAAAGCGGGTATTGACGGCCAGCCGAACACTTTAGGAGAAATGAAATGTTTGAAAAAAGTTGGTTGTATCTTCCGATTTGGGCCGCGCCCCTGCTAGCTTCGCTGCTTGCGCTGCTACTGATTCTGGTCGCGTACTTGTTTCTTTCGCTCAAAGTGGAACTGCGGCTGATGGCGCGGCGCACCACTACGCGGGCGGAACTCGAGGACACTCTACGTAAGCTCAGCGGCGACTGGGAACAAGTGAGCGCGCGGCTGAGCGCAGTCGAACGCGACCAGCGCACTCCGGCGGGATCCACCGGCGAGCCGGCCACTTTGAATTTAAACCGCCGCGCCCAAGTCCTGTGCCTGCACCGTAAAGGCCAGCCGGTTCGCGAAATCGCCGCCACTCTCCGAATCCCGCAAGGCGAAGTGGATCTCATGGTGAAGGTGCATGATCTGTCCCAAAGCGCCCGTCCCCAGATCCATTCGGCGTCATGACTTTAGCTCTTGTTTTGGCGAAACTGCCCGATAAAGATAGCAGGATCGATCGGAGAACCATTGGACAGGGATTATGAAAATCGGCAATAGCGGGATTGAAAGCCTGATTCAGAGCGGTACCGGTTCGGTTACCGGCGCCGGATCGGAAACGCATCCGGCTGCTGCCCCGCCGGGTGGGGGCGCCCGGTCGGATTCAGTAACGCTCTCGAATGGACGCAATCTGGTGGCGCTGGCAAGGGCGAGCTTAGCGAATACAAATACCGCCAAAGTGCGTAGCATTGCCTCGCAGATTAGTACGGGCCAGTATCTGGCGGACAGCATGCAAACCAGCCAGGCAGTGGTAGAAGGACATTTGCGAGCCTAGCCAGGGCCTAAGGCACTTAGCTCAGCGGCAGGGTATATGGCGACATCCAGGGAAGAGTTTCCCAACGAAAGGTTTTCCAATGAAACAATGGAAGCCGATTTGGTGCGTGTGCAGTTGAAGATTGAGGCGTCCCTCAAGTCTTTGGTAAGCATGCGGCTGAGCGGCCTAACCGGGTCCGGACCAACCGACAGTCATGTGTTGTTGCGGGAAGCCGCCGGTCTGCTGGAACAAATTTACGGTAGCCCGCTACGACGGATGGACTGGACATCTGATCGCCTCGATCCAGGCCGCGGTAAAGCCCGGACGTTGGCCTTGCTTGGCGGCATCCTGACGAGGGCCCGGCAGGTTCAGCTGCTAAACGATGCAGCGATGGGCTTCTGCCGAGGCTGGCTATCCGTGGCCCCGCCGCCCCTGGACAATTACACACCCGAAGGCATTCGCGAGGGTGTGCGGGAGCCGGGCGAACTCCGAATCCAGGCCTGATGGCCGCCCGCCGTTAACACCGGCAGCGGCGCAGAGATCTCTATATGGGTACAATTTTCGCAGCTTTGGGGACAGCCGGTAACGCACTGAGTGTGCTTCAACAAGCCATCGGCGTGGTACAGAACAACGTAACCAACGCCAGCGTGCCGGGCTACGTAACGCAAACATTGAGCATGGTTGCTGGTCCGTTCGATTCCTCGCAAGGTGTCTGGGGCGGCGTGACCGCAGGCAGCATTCAGAGCGCGCGCGCCGTCTACGCCGAGCAGACCGTTTGGCGCGCGAATACGCAGACTGGCTTGGCGACACGGCAAGCCGCCAGCCTGTCGGCGCTGCAAGACGACTTCGACGTATCGGGCGCCAGCGGGATTGCGGCTGGAATCAGCGGTCTGAATTCTGCCTTTTCCGCCTGGAGCGCAAACCCCGCCGGCGCCACCGCCCGGCAGCAGGTACTCTCGGCGGCGCGAACTCTCGGCCAAGCCTTTAATCAGGCTGCCACCGGCGTGCAGCAACTGCGCGCGCAAACCGACCAGCAGCTATCTGGCACGGTTACTCAAATCAACCAGTATGCGAGCCAGATCGCCGCGATTAACGGTGAGATACGCCAAAGCGGCCAAAACGATGCCGGATTGCAGGCACAACTTTATAACACGCTCGAGCAACTCTCGAACCTAGCTCCCATTCAAGTACAGACCCAAAGCGACGGCACGGCGACGGTCCTGCTTGGCGGACAGGAGGCGCTGGTCATTGGTCAGACCGCAAATGCGCTCAAGCTGAGCTACATAGCTCCCACGGGCGCGACCTATCCTGGGGCCACTCCGGATGCAACATTGCTGAACTCCACCGGAAAAAATGTTACCGATCTTGCCAGCGGCGGACAATTGGGCGGCCTGTTGCAGTTCCGTAATCAGGCCTTGCCTTCGGTGCTTGGCGATCCCACCCGGCAGGGCAGCTTAAACCAGTTGGCTCAGGGTGTGGCGGATAGCGTGAACAGTTTGTTGACTGGCGGACAGGTGAGTGCGGGGCCGCCGCCGGTTTCCGGTACGCCGTTATTCAGCTACGCTCCCGGCTCTCCCACGGCAGTCGCCACAACGCTGGCGGTCAACCCCACCAGCAGTGCCGCAAACCTGGCCGCTATTGATCCGGCCAGCGGAGCCGCTAATGGTATCGCCAGCGCCCTGGCGGCGCTTTCCACCTCGCAGAATCCGGCTTATCAGATTAATGGTTTGAGTTACACCGACTTTTACAGTTCGATTGCCTCCGACATCGGTGCGCAGGCGGCCAGCGCGTCGAGTGCGCAGACCGTCCAAACTCAGGTATTGACGCAAGCGCAAAACCTCCGCGCGCAGCTGTCGGGAGTCTCGTTGAACGAGCAAGCCGTGATGCTGCTCCAGTATCAGGAGTCTTATCAAGCTTCCGCGCAGGTAATTTCCACGATCAGCAATATCACGCAGTCGCTGTTGGCGATGTTCCAGAACTTGTGAGAAAAACTGTGATGAAAAGCCGAGCCGCGGAGATAGGGCTAAAGGGGCTGCTCGACGTTTTCATGAACGAAGACTTTCGATGGAAAGAGGTATGGCATGTTAGCTGGAGTCGACGCTTTTAATTACACGTTTCTGGCGGATCTCAATAATACGGAGAAGCGTATCACCGCCGCCAACCGGCAAATCACCTCGGGGTTCCGGGTCAACGAGGCCTCCGACGATCCTGCAGCAATTGCGTCGATTATCAATTATCTGGGCCAGATCGGCCACGCTACGCAGGTGCAAGCGAACCTGATCCGGGCGTCGACACTGGCCAGCTCAGCCGACGGGGCGCTTTCGAACGCGGCCACGTTGCTTGACCGGTTGACGTCGATTGCCGCGCAGGGAAGCACGGGCACTTCTACCGCAGCCACCCGCACGGCGTTGAGCGGGCAAGTCCAGGATATCTTGCAGCAATTGGTCGGCCTTGCCAATACCACCGTGCAGGGCCAATACATCTTCGGTGGCGACGATCCCGCCACACCGCCCTACTCCTTCGACTGGAGTGTGCCGGGCGGAGTGGTCGCCCACAACACCTCAGCCAATACTGCGACGATTCAAAATACCTCCGGAGCCTCGATCATTCCGGGGCAGACGGCGCAGCAAATCTTCGGCAGCGGCGACACGGGCCTGGCAGGTAACAGTCTGCGAATTGACGCTCCCGGCGCCGCATTTGTGAAGGGAACAGCCGGGACGGACGATGAGACCATCAATTTTAGTGTGTTTGCCAACGGGCAGACCTCCGCTGTATCAGCGACAGTCGCGGCCAGCACGAACGGTCAAACGCTTGCCGGCGTCCTCAGCAGCCTGAACAGCCAATTGAATCAGTACGGCATTGCCGCTGTTGTCAATAACGGGCTGCTACAGTTCAGCGGCGCGAACGCGTTTACGGTGAACGAAGGCGTCGCCTCGACGGGCGCTCAACTGCTTACGAGCAATAGCGGGACGGGCGCGGGCGCAAATGCCTCCAACTATGCAATCGCCGGCCAGAGTGCCTATTCACCCGCAACGGGAGATACGCTGCAGTTTCAGACCAGCGCCGGGCCGGCCACCGTTGCCATAGTTGCCGGCACTAGCTTGGCGGCCGCCATCACGCAGATCAACGGAAGCACCGCGAGCCTGGGCATTTATGCGGTTAGGAATGCTGCCGGAACCGGTATCTCGTTCCAGGGGCAGAATAGCTTCACAATCACCAGCAACAACGCCGGGGCGTTCGCCGCCGCCGGCGTCCAGACTGCGGTGCCGCCCGCCAGTAGCAGCATCTTCCAGAACGTGTATGCACTTGGGAAAGCGTTGCAGAACAACGACCAGACCGGCGCGCAGAACGCAGCAACGGCATTGCAAGCCTCCGTGGCCCAACTCGCGCAAGCGGCGACTTATAACGGTAATATCGAGAACTGGATTCAAGATTCACAGAATTCGGCTGGTTCCTTTCTTGCCGATTTCAAGGCCGCGCTCAGCGGCTTGCGCGATGCTGACGTAGCACAGCAAGCCACCGCACTGACGCTCAATCAAACGGCCCTGCAAGCCGCTCTGGCGGCGCACGGTAGCCTGCAAATCAAGTCACTCTTCAGTTACCTCGGGTAGAGCACCGGAGAAAAGGATCGCGACGGCGTATTCGGACAGAGCAGAATCGGCGTCCGATGCAAAAAACCTCTGGCGGATCGAAAGTTGAGTAGAAAAACGCGCACTTTCCTCGATAGAGCCTCAAAGGAGAATTGCTTCCGATGAACGTTGCGCAACACGCCAAAAACATTCTAGCCGCCTGGAGCGGGGCGGATCCTGTCAGTTTCGAACTGGAACTGGAGAGCGCGCTGCACTGTTGCCGCGGCGCGGCGCCGGTAGGGCGCCTGGAATACGAGCAGCAGGAAGTGCTCCAAAGCGTGGTCGAACGCCTGCGTTCGGTAGGCGCGCCCGGCAGCAAAAGTGGAGCACAGGAAGTACATGCCGGTTTTGCGCTGCTTGCCCATTTGAGCCAGCGCGCGGCGGCCTAGCCCGTCTCTGCACGCCGTCCCTTCGGCTGTCTTGCTGCTCCCTCTCCTTCCATCCCCCGCGGCCATGTGTTCTTCTGTCTTCGCAGGTATTTGGCATGCGCAGGCGCGGTGATCTGCCGAAGAGTTAATTATGATTCACCTAACGCGCCTGAATCGAATTCCGTTGGTGGTCAATTCCGATCTCATCGAGCACATCGATGTCACCCCTGACACCCTGATTGTTCTAACTTCCGGTCAAAAAATCCTCGTGCTGGAAACCGCCGAAGAGGTAGTGGAACGCGTCATCGACTTCCGGCGGGCGCTGCTGGGAGGTATGTCTATCTGTCCACATTCGACACTCGAAGCAGCCGTCGCTCAGGCGCGCCTATCGCTCGCGCAAGCCAACGCCGCCGAGGAGAAGCATGGCTGACAAGAACAACTCCGGGGAGCTTTCGGGACACCTGGACTTCGCATCGCTGGCCGGCTTGATTCTGGCGATGGCCGGTATTCTGGGAGGATTGTTTCTCGAAGGGGGCAGGGCGAGCGACGTTGCTCAGGTCACCGCCGCGCTGATTGTTTTAGGCGGGACTTTGGGCGCGGTCATGTTGACCACTCCCTCGCGCTTGCTGTTTGCCGCCCTGAGAAGAGCGAAGGATGTGTTTTGGGAGACAACGCCGTCGGCAACCGTCGTTATAGAACAGTTGCTTGAATTCGCCCGCCAGGCGCGCCGCTCCGGCATTGTTTCACTCGAAAGAGACGCGGATGCGCTGGCGGACCCGTTTTTGAGAAAAGCTCTTTCGCTGGCAGTGGACGGCACGGATTTGCAGGACCTGCGGCGCATTATGGAGCTTGAGATTGAGTTGGCCGAGCGCCGCGGCGAGGCCGAAGCCAAAGTGTTCGAAACTGCCGGCGGTTACGCTCCCACCATCGGCATTATCGGAGCGGTGCTTGGACTGATCCAGGTGATGAAGCACCTTGAAGACATCGAGCGTGTCGGGCACGGCATTGCGGTGGCGTTTGTCGCGACGGTTTATGGAATTGCGCTGGCAAATCTGGTCTTACTGCCGGCGGGCAACAAACTCAAGGCGCGCCTGGCGCAGGCGCTGGAGTTTAAGGAACTGATGCTGGAAGGAGTAATCGGCATCGCCGAGGGCATGAATCCTAAGCTGCTTGAGAGAAAGCTGGAAGCATTTCTTGGGACAGCCTTCGATCCAGACGCCGCCGTGGACCGGGAGGCCCCGGTCAAAGCATCCTCGCGTGCCGCGGCGGCCCGCTAAACACCGCAGCAGGATATGGCTAGAAAAAAGATTCCCGGGAAAGAAAATCACGAGCGCTGGCTCATCTCCTATGCCGATCTGGTGACGCTGCTGTTTGCCTTCTTCGTGGTCCTGTTCTCCTCGACGCAGACTGACAAATCCCGCATCAAGGCGATTTCCGAGGCCGTCGATAACGCCCTGAAGAACGGCGGCATCGCTCCCCAGGTTCTCGAAATATTGGGAGGAACCGCGGACGATAAGGGCCGCGGTAACCAACTGCTGCGAGGGCCCGCCACGCTTTCTCCGAAGGCCACCGAAGAAAAGCCGGCGCCGCTTCATCCGATGGATTTAGTCACCGCGTATGGTGCGCTGCGCGGCAAGCTGGCTCCCGCTGTCAGAAGCGGCGCGGTCGATCTTCACATTGAAGAGCGCGGCATCGTTATCGGGTTGAACTCGGCGGTATTCTTTCCCTCGGGCGGCGATTCTATCGACCACAGCGTCTTTTCGACGCTAGCCGACGTTGCCTCGGTGCTCAACCAGCTTGCCAATCCGCTGCGGCTCGAGGGACACACGGATTCTTTGCCCATTAGCAACGAGCGTTTTCGGAGCAACTGGGAACTCTCGGCTGCACGCGGCATAGCCATGCTGCGCGCGCTCAATGAAAACTACGGTGTCGCAAACTCGCGCATGGCGGTCGTGGGATACGCCGATACCCAATCGGTAGGATCAAACGAGAACGAAGAAGGCCGCCGCAAGAATCGGCGTGTCAATATTGTGATCGTCAGCGCCTATGGCATGCGCGCCGAGCCCGTGCCGAACACTCTTACTCGCCCTAAGCCAGTCGGACTTGGTGCGGGGCTACGGTAAAAACTTTCTTTCGATTTTCCGGTATTCGGCTAGAATTCGGCCCTAAACGTGCGAAATGGTTTTTGCAGGCCAAATACGAGCCGTGAGGCAAGAGGGCCGGGACAAAAAGGACAGGACAAAAAAATGATCTCTATTCAAACAAACGTCGACTCTCTCACCGCGCAACGGAATCTGAACGTCAACAATCAACTCCAAAGCAAAACCATTCAGCAGCTCACGTCCGGGTACCGGATCAACAGCAGCGGCGACGATGCGGCCGGCCTGGCCGTCGCGAACGGGTACCGCAGCACGATCGCCCAAATCACCCAGGGCGTCAGCAACGGCAACGACGGCCTCAGCCAATTGCAGATTATCGACGGCGGCCTAAACAATATTGCGACAATTCTCGACCGGTTGCAGACCTTGGCAACGCAGTCCGCCTCTTCCACCTTCACCGGCGACCGCGCCACGTTGAACCAGGAATATCAGCAGCAGTTACTGGAAATCACGCGTCAGGCCAGCAACATTAATCTGGCTTCGGGCGGCACGCTGAACAATGTCCTCTCGGTCTACATCGGCGGGGCAAACAATGCAACCGACGCCACGGTATCGGTGAATCTAAGCGGAACGGCCAACGCCGTGGATTCCACCAGTCTGGGTTTAGCCACAAGCAACGTGTTGGGTGGCGGTGTCGGGTTTAACGCCGGTGTCGTAGCCACCAGGAATACCCTGAGGATTGACGCTCCGGGCGCCACGTTCGTGGTCGGCGCGGCCGGTACAAACGACGCCTCGTTCGCGTTTAACGTCTTTTCAAATGGATCGGCTCGCTCCGTGACGGCTACAGTAGCGGCCAGCACAGGCGGGTCTACGCTTTCCGCCGTGCTGACCAGCTTGAATGGCCAATTGAACAAGTACGGCATCACTGCCGGCGTGGATAGCAACGGTCTGTTGCAATTCAGCGGATCAAACGCCTTCACGGTGACGGATACCCCTGGAACCGGCACCAGCAAACTGACGAATGAGACCGGCGCCTCCCTTGCGGCCAAGAATACATCCAATTACAGCGTCGACGGTGCGGCCGCCTATGTGGGGACGATCGGCGAGACGCTTCAGTTTCAGACCAGCAACGGGCCCTCAACGGTGATTCTCGCCGCTACCACCACGTTGGCGGCCGCAATTGCCCAGATCAACGGAGCCACCGCCAGCCAGGGCGTCTATGCGGTCCTGAACGCCGCTGGCACGGGCATTTCGTTCCAGAGCTCATCTAGCTTCTCGGTCTCCAGCACTACAGGGACCGGCACGTTCGGCGCCGCCGGCGGCAATACAGCGGTCGCGCCCGCCACGGGCAGCACCAACAACGCGACCTCCGCCATCAATGCAATCGCCTCTGCCATCAAGGCTCTCGGCTTAGTGCAAGGACAAGTCGGCGCTGGCCAAAACAAATTATCGTACGCAATCAAACTGGCCAATTCGCAAATTTCGAGCTACTCGACTGCGCAGAGCCAGATTCGCGATGCCGATATCGCAGCGGCAGCCGCTGACCTGTCAAAGTCGCAAGTGTTGACGCAAACGTCCGTGGCAGCCTTGGCGCAAGCCAACTCCGAGTCGCAGGCGATTCTGAAACTACTGCAATAAATTGAGTAGTTTTTAATGGCGAGCGGATTCACGGATGTGGATTCGCTCGCCGCTTGGTTGGTTTTCTTCACCCGCGCCAGCGCGCGGAAATGTTTTCTCTCCGTATGTCGACCACATCCACCACACCCGCCGCTAGCAGCGCCTTCACTGGTACGAGTTCGTATTCGAGCAGTCTGGCGCAGGTCATTGCGCGCGCGGTGGCCTTTGCGCAGCTCCCCATTACGCTGTTGCAGAGCCAGCAGAGTAACCTGACTGCTCAGCAAACCGAAGTGCAAACCTTGGGCTCGAACTTTAGCTCTTTGCAGACCGCTTTCAACGCCATCGCCACTGCCACCGGTTCCAGTTCCTACTCGGCCGACTCGAGTGCTCCCACAATCGCGGCTGCTTCGCTGACGTCCGGCGCTCAAGCCGGCACATACTCGGTCAGTATTACTGATATTGGCGCCCTAACCAATACGGTCAGTTCGGGCGGACTCTCCACCGTTTCCAACCCTTATGTCGACAATATCTCGTCCAGCTCGGCATTCACCTTGACCGTCGGCGGCAGCACTTATCAAATCGCCGGTTCGGCCAGCACGCTAAGTGCCTTGGCTACGGCGGTCAATGCCAGTGGCGCTCCCGTGCAAGCAACGCTAGTCAATGTCGGCGGATCGGCGTCTCCCGATTACCGGATCTCGATTCAGGGTACCCAATATGCGGACTCGGCCATTCAATTGAATGACGGCGCGCAAGATCTGCTGACGCCGCTAACCACAGGCTCGAGTGTCACCTATCAGGTCAACGGTCAGCCGGCCACGCCTGTAACCAGCACCTCGCGCAGCCTTGCTATTTCGCCCGGCGTCACGGTGAGTGTGCTCACGTCCGGCTCCGCCGACATCACCGTAGCGCAAAATGCCGCAAGCATTGCCAGCGCGCTTTCTTCTTTCGCGACCAGCTACAACGCCGTTGTCGACGAATTGGTAAAGAATCGGGGTCAGAACGGCGGGGCGCTGGCGGGACAGTCCGTCCTCTTGGAATTGAGCAGCACCCTAAGTAAGTTGAGTAATTACTCGGCAGCTTCGAGTGGAAGCATCAACTCCCTTGCCGATCTCGGACTTGGGCTAGACGAGAAAGGTCATCTGCAGTTCGATTCCAGCACCTTCGATTCCGCCGCCTCCAACTCCTTAACCGCTGTCTTGAATTTTCTCGGATCGGAAACCGGCGGCGGGTTCCTGCAGACGGCCAGCAGCGCGCTGACCGCCGTGACGGATCCGGTAAGCGGAATTATTACGCAGCAGACTAAGTCCATCGGCTCTTCGCTCACCACGCTCAACAATAAAGTCAGCACCCAACAAGCGAAGCTAGCCACTTTTCAGGCGAATCTAATAAACCAAATGGCTCAGGCGGACGCAGCCATTGCGGTACTTGAGCAGCAGGCAAGCCAAATCACCAGTCTGTTCGCCGCGCAGCAGACCCTATCCAAGGCGATTAACGGTTGACGCCGTCAATCCATTTCGGCAGCCAGTTCAATTCAGATTTCTCATGGACGATCAAGCCCTTGCACAAGCCCTCAAAAACGCCGATTTCGTAGCCGTCCAGTGCGCCGCGCTCGAGTTTGGAAACGGCGTTCGCGCCGAACTAGACGCAGCCGGGGATCCGCTCCGCCGATTGGCGATCTGCCAGGGGGCGCTCGAAACACTGCACATGCATCTACATCTAACGCGCGTCTTGCGCGCGCACCTGGCGGCGCAACTGCTTGCGAACGCCGGTTCCTGCCTCTATGCGGAGCCTGAGACAGATGGCCACTGCTGGAAATTCGAAGCTTGAGCTCCGGCGCACTCTCTGTCTTTTTGCCGTTCCCGTCAAAATTTCGCCGCTTGTTTTCCTTCGCTCGCCGCTAATTCCTTGTAAACAAGCCGTCAGACTGTGGCACGCCGTGTGCTGTACTCACAGCGACGATGCTAGGTTCCCTTACCAGTCAACTCGATCACTATATGACGCTGCTGAGCGTCAGTCAGAAACTAGTTGCTTCCAATATTGCGAACGCCGACACGCCGGGATATAAAACGAAGGGCTTAGACTTTGCCTCGGAATTGCGACAAGCCCAAGCCGCCCAATCGAATGCGGCGCCGGCGATCTCGGACATACCTGGCTTGCGGGTGAAGGAGGACGGAAACAATGTCGATCTCGACCGCGAAGCGCGTCTTCTTTCGGAAAATGGCTTGCGCTTCAGCGTGGCGTCGAACCTGGTGCGAACTCAACTGAAATGTATCCGTTCGGCCATTCAGGGAAGTGCTACGGGCGTATGAGTCTCTTTTCCAGTATTTCCGTTAGCGCTTCGGGAATGACGGCTCAGCGGCAGCGCGCCGAAGTTCTGGTGGAAAACATAGCGAATGCCGACACCACTCGTACCGCCAACGGTGGTCCGTACCGGCGCCAAGACGTAGTCTTTCAAACCGAGCAGTTGGGTACTCCGTTTTCCTCAATTTTCGATACACAGCTGAATGCGCCATCCGCCGGAGTTTCCATCGATCAAATTGTGGTGGACCAATCGGAACCCGACCGGCGTTATATCCCTGGCCATCCGGATGCCGATAAAGATGGCTACGTAGCGTTTCCGAAAATAAACCCGGCCGAAGATATGGTGGATCTAATGGGCGCCTCGCGCGGTTATGGGGCCAATGTATCGGCCATTTCCGCCGTCAAGGACATGATTCAAAGATCGCTGGACCTGTTCCGGTAACCCGTATGCTTGCCCCGATTGCTCCTATCGCCGCCGTTGTTCTGCCGGCTGCCATTCCGCCGCTCAGTGGAGCCGGAGCGGCGGCCGCCACGGGCGGTTTTCAAAACGTGCTGCAAGCGGCTATGGAGCATGTCGCGAAGTCTAGCGCAACTGCCGACAGCGCGGTGCAGAACTATCTTTCGGGCGCGGATACGGAACTACATTCCACCATTCTCGCCACCCAGAGCGCCGAACTCGATTTTGAGCTGTTTCTCCAAATCCGCAACAAAGTGGTCGCAGCCTACGAAGAAATCATGAAGATGCCGATCTGAAGAGGTAGTTCTGACTCGTCAACTTTTTTCCAGCACGCCCAGTTTGCAGGATCGCGTTAGCTTCCAGATCGCTCTAGGCAGATCATTTTAGGCGCATTACTTTAGATGGATCAACTGAAAAAACTCTTCGGCTCGCTATCGCTACAGCAAAAGATTATGCTGGCGCTGGCCGTGGTGGCCGTGCTGCTGGGTGTCCCCGCCTGGACCCGCTGGCAGCACGAGCGTGGTTTCCGGCCGCTATTTACCAACATGGCGCCGGAAGATGCCGCCGCCGTGATTCAGAAATTGAAAGAAGGCGGCGTGGAACACCGTCTGGCGGATCAAGGCGCTACCGTGCTGGTGCCATCGGAAAAGGTCGACGAAGCACGCCTCAGTCTGGCCGGAGCCGGGCTGCCTAAAACCGGCCGGATCGGCTTTGAGCTGTTCGATAAGACTAATATTGGACTGACTGATTTCAGCGAACACGTGAATTACCGCCGGGCGCTCGAAGGCGAGTTAGAGCGATCACTGAAAGTGTTGAGCGAAATCGAACAGGCGCGCGTCCACATCAGTTTTCCGAAGGATTCCATCTTCCTTGACTCACGCGAGCCGGCCAAGGCCAGCGTCTTAGTCAGTCTGCGGCCGGGCGTCAGCCTTACTCCGCGAAACGTACTGGCGATTACTAACCTTCTGGCTAGCGCCGTTGAAGGACTGTCGCCCGAATTTGTTTCGGTAGTCGACATGCAAGGCACATTGTTGAGCCGTCCCCACAAGGCCTTAGACGAGGTGAATTCGGCTGACGGAGCATTGGAATATCAGCATCAGGTGGAAAAAGATCTCATGCTCAAGGTAGAGGCGACGCTGGGACCACTACTCGGAGAAGGAAAATTCCGGGTCGGCGTTTCCGCCGATTGTGACCTTTCAACCAGTGAGCAAACGGACGAGACGTATGATCCCACGCGTTCCGTCATGGCGACGTCACAGAAAACCGAAGATCTGTCGTCGTCGGGGGGCATAGGCGGCGTTCCGGGAACGCCATCTAACCTGCCGCGCTCTACCATTAAGCCCATGGGCGGCGTAGGGTCGGCCGGCGGTGTCTCACGGCGAGCGGAGAACGTCTCCTTCGAAACATCCCGCACGGTCAAACAAGTGAAAACGCCGCGTGGTTCCATCAGGCGTATATCAGCGGCGCTGCTGCTTGATCAGCCGCTTGAATGGCAAGGTAAAGGCACCCAACGCAAGCGCGTGAACATCGTGCCGGCGCCGGAAAAATTGAAGGCGATTCACGATGTTGTAGCGGGAGTTCTGGGCATCGTGCCGGAGCGCGGAGATCAATTGGTGATTGAGAGTCTGGCTTTCGAACAGACCCGCGCCCTCTCGGAGAGTCTGGATACCGCCGGCACGCCGGCCGGGAAAGGCCCTGCGCCCAAGTTCTACGAAGACAAGCGAGTGCTGATCGGTGGCGGCGTGGTGCTGGTGCTAGCCGTGGCGCTGCTGGTTTTCAAGCTGCTTCGCAAACGCGAGCCGGCGGAGACCGCGCTGGAGCGGGATGCGGTGCTCGCGTCTAAAGCCGAGCTAAGCGGCGGTGCCCAGGTGGCAGCCGGTGAGGAGGCTCCAGCGCTCGCGTCCGGACCGGGGGCGCTTCCCGCCATTACCACCAAAACACAGTCATTGCTGGCCGAGCTGAAGGAGAGCGTCAGTAAAGATCCGGCCTTTGCGGCCAATATCGTGCGCAGCTGGCTCGAAGATTAGAGGCGCTGGAAAGCCATGCTGTGTAAGATTGCCACCCATTCGGAAGCCGCTGAGCCGCTGGCCTGGCGCGTTGTCGATGGAGAAGAAACCCCGCTCAAGCATTCGTCGCGGGGCGCTAAACTCGCGGGTGTTCAGGTTGACGGTCAGCAAGCCAACCCCCGTCATGCCGATGAACTCGAACGGAGTTTGTTGGAGATGGAGGGCGCTCGCCAGGGTGAAATTGCGCATGCCCGCCAGGAGGGATTCGACGAGGGCCTGCGAAAAGGCCGCGAGGAAGCAGCGGGCGAAGTGCAAAAAGCCCTGGACCAGCTCGCGCGCACCATACAGGATCTGGCCCAGCAAAAAAGAACTATCCGTAAAGAAGCCGAGCACGAACTGGTGAAGCTGTCGCTCGCCGTGGCGCGGCGCATTCTTCACCGCGAACTTCTGGCCGATCCCGAATCCATTCAGGCGATCGTGTATGCCGCTCTGAAAAAGCTGCAGAATCGGGAAATCTCGCGCGTGCGTGTTTATCCTGCCGGAGCGGCCGCCGTGCGCGCCGCCATGGAGCGGACCGGGCACCGTAACGCGGTGGAGATCGTTGCCGATCCGGCGCTGTCTCCCGGAGCCCTCCTGTTTGAGACCGCCCTCGGCGAATTAGACGCGTCAATGGAGACCCAATTACAGGAGATCGAACGCGGCTTCGCCGATCGCTTGTCTTTACGTTAGTGGCGCCTATGGAGAACTCACCCCTTTCTTTGTCCCGCTATACCGATGTTTTGCCAGATCTGGACCTGTTGCGCTGGCGCGGAGAGGTCACCGAAGTCACCGGCATGGTGATTGAGTCGCGGGGACCTGCTTCGCCCATTGGCGGCTTTTGTGAAATTCGCACCGCGCGCGGCCGCTCTATTCGCACGCAGGTAGCGGGGTTCCGCAACGGCCGCATCCTTTCCATACCGCTTGAAGAAATCGACGGACTTGAGCCGGGGGATGCCATTTACGCGCGGTCGGAAGACTCGCGGATAGCGGTGGCTCCGGAGCTCCTCGGGCGCGTACTGGACGGCTTCGGCCTCCCCATGGATGGGGGCCCGCCGATTTCGCCGCATGCACACTACGATCTGTTTGCTACTCCGCCTGGTCCACTGGAGCGCGAACCAATTACTACTCCGCTGGTCACCGGCATCCGCGCCATAGACAGTCTATTGCCATGCGGTCTGGGACAACGCATCGGCTTGTTTGGTGGCAGCGGAGTCGGCAAGAGCACTTTGCTTGGGGCCATGTCGCGCCAGAATTCGGCCGACGTCACCGTTATCGCTCTCATCGGAGAGCGCAATCGCGAAGTGCGCGGCTTTCTCGAAGAAGAACTAGGCGAAGAGGGCCGCAGGCGCTCGGTTATGGTTGTGGCGACCAGCGACCGGCCCGCGCCCTTGCGCGTGCGGGCCTGTTTTGTTGCGCTGGCGGTGGCTGAGTACTTTCGGGACCAGGGGAAAAATGTGCTGCTGGTGATGGATTCGGTCACGCGCCTGGCCATGGCTCAGCGTGAGATCGGGCTTGCGGCCGGCGAACCGCCTAGCCAGAAAGGCTATACCCCATCGGTATTTGCCATCCTCCCGAAAGTGTTCGAGCGCGCCGGCAATTTCCGCAAAGGCAGTATCACCGGTTTCTTCACCGTGCTGGTGGAAGGTGACGATCTGAACGAACCAATCACTGACGCCGCGCGCGGCATTCTCGATGGCCATATTGTGCTCTCGCGCGAACTCGGTTCGGCAGGCCATTATCCGGCGATCGATATCCTGAGCTCTATCTCGCGCGTTGCCTCGCATGTCGCCAAGCCGGACCATCTAAAAGCCGCCGCCAAACTGCGCGAGTCGCTTGCCTGCTACCAGCACTCGGAAGATTTGATTCAACTCGGCGCTTATCTCTCTGGTTCCAACGCAAAGCTCGACGCAAGTATTCGCGCTCGCGACCGGGTCATGAATTTCCTGCGCCAGGGGCCGAGAGAAAAGGTGGAATTTGCGGGAACCCTGGCCGCCCTTTCCGAGATAGCAGCAGTCCTGTGAATAGCGGCCGCATCGTATGACAAAGTTCCGTTTTCGACTTGCCTCTGTCTTGCGGTTGCGCGAAATGCAGTTAACGGCTGAAGAGGAAAAGTTGCAGATGATCCTGCGCGAACTCGCGCAGCACGAGCGTTTGCTTGCCGGCCTGATGACCGAGCGTGCCGCCGCCATCAGTTTCGTGCGAAACCAAGCTACAACCGGTAATGCCGAACTTCGAGCCCTTTCGGCCTTCCTGCTCGGGACGGCCGCCAAGGCCGCGAGCTTACGGGAAACCGTCCGGCAAATCCAGAGCATGGCCGACGAGCAGCGCCGGCGCGTGACCGCCGCGCAGCGCAAGGAGCGTTTGCTCGTGAAACTAAAAGAGACAAAGTTTGCAGCCTGGCGGGCGCAAACCGACCGCGAACTTGAAATCGTAGCGCAAGAAGCGTGGACTGCGGTGCGGAACGTGCTTCATCGCGCCCGCCCCTCACCCGGCGAGTGAGGGGCGGCAAAATCTTGCCGCTAATTGCTCAAGCTCTTGCCGCCTACCGCCGATGAGATCCATGTTGCCGGGGTCCGTTGCAAGGGCCCGCCTCGAGGGCTTACTTGCGAAAAAAACTTCTTTGGATTGGCGCCGATTTGGCCGTTACGGATGCTCGTGTGCGCGGTGCGTTGCCTGCGTTGGAAATTCTTGCCGAAAGCTCCCTGCAGTACGGGTTGGCGCGTTTGCGAAGCACCGAGTTCGATGCTGCCGTGCTTAGTCTGGCGGCGCTCGATAGTTCAGGCGACCGCGCGCTGGATGAGATTTTCCATTTGGCTCCTAGTCTCCCAGTCATCGTGCATCACCGCGACGGCGTCATAGACGATGTGATCCACCTCACGCGACGGGGTGTTTTTCACGTCCTGATTGGCGAAATAGATCCCGCAGGGTTCGCCGAGGCAATGGGCCGCGCTGTGCGCCACTCCCAAACCCGGCGGACGAGTGTGGAAGCTGCCCCGTGGCGGCGCTTACTCATCGGTCAAAGCCGTTCCATGCTGCAGATCTGCGAGGTCATCCAACTGGTCGCCGCGAAGCGCTGCACGATTCTGATCGGCGGCGAGACTGGAACCGGGAAGGAAGTCATCGCCAAGGCCATTCATGCCGCGAGCAACCGCTCCGCGCACCCGCTGGTCTCCGTCAACTGCACGGCTCTGCCCACGAACCTGATCGAAACGGAACTCTTCGGGCATGCCAAGGGTGCTTTCACCGGCGCGCATTCCAGCCGCACCGGGCGTTTTGAACAAGCCCATCGCGGGTCGATTTTCCTGGATGAGATCGGCGATCTGCCGCTCGAAGCGCAAGCCAAGCTACTGCGCGTGCTGCAGGAACAGGAGTTTCAGCGCGTGGGCAGCTCTGAGACTGTTCATGTGGATGCGCGAGTGATCGCCGCCTCTAATGTAGATCTTGAACAAGCCGTGCGCGAACGGCGTTTCCGCGAAGATCTTTACTATCGCCTCAACATCGTCCCCCTGCATCTATCTCCACTGCGCGAACGGCGGGAAGACATTCCGCTGCTGCTCCAGCATTTTCTCGAGAAAATTCGCATTGCCGAAAACGCTCCGGCCAAGCAAATTGCTCCGGAGGCGGTCTTGTTTCTCCAGCAAATGGATTGGCCCGGCAATGTGCGCCAGCTCGAGCACGCCGTACAGATGGCGTTCGCCTTAAGCGGGGAGCGTTCGCTGTTGTGCCCTAACGATTTCGTCACCCGCCGCCCGCTGCGTGTCGAAGGAGCAAGCGTTCTCACTCCCGCTGCCGCGCCGGCGGCCCCAGCCTCCATTCCCTGTGTGACGCCACTGCCTCAGCAGGGGATTGATTTCGACGAAGTAGTGGGAGCCTTTGAGTTGTCGCTCCTGGATCAGGCGCTTAGTGCCTGCAACGGCAACAAGGCTCGTGCGGCCGACCTGCTGAAAATCAAGCGCACCACGTTGCTCGCGAAGCTCAAAAGTCTAAAGAAGCCCTCTGCCACGCCTGAGCCGCCATCTCTCAAACTTGTTGAAACCAGTTCACCCCCGGAGGAGCCCGTTCCATCCGAGACCGTCGTGCTTGTCTTCGACCCCGAAGCACCCGTTCGCAAACTCATTACGTTATCCCTGGAACACAAAAGTTTCCGCGTCCTCGCCGCGGCTTCGCCCGCGGAAACTCTCGATCTCATCGACTGTTGGAAGAATCGCATTTCGCTCTTGCTCCTGCCCATCGAGTTCGAGCATCTGTCCATTGGCTGCCGCCGCGCCGTTCCCGGTCTCGCTGTGATTTATCTCTCCGACCGTGAAACGCGCCGCAGGCCGCTGCCCGGTCAAGTCCGCACCCAGATACTGCCGCGCCTGTTTTCGCCGGAAGATCTGATGGAAGCGGTGAACGAACTGAATCCGGAAGCTGTCGACTCTACCGTGTTCGAGACCTGCCTCGACGTGCAGAAAATCGCCGTTTAGGCTGCTTGCGGCTTATTTCTTCGGCAGCTTGCTCGCATCCCAACCTCCGCCCAGCGCCTTAATCAGCAGCACGCTGGCATCCATGCGCCGCCGCCGCAGATCGACTTCCGTGCGTTCATTGGTCAGTGCGATACTCTGAGCGGTAATCACTTCCAGATACGTCACCAATCCGCCTTTGTAGCGGTTCAAAGACAGCTGCAGCGAATTCTCAGCCGAGAGCGAGGCTTCATGCTGCTTCGCCTCCTCTCGCTCCAAAATCCGTAAGGCCGCCAGATTATCCTCTACTTCCTGAAATGCCGTCAGCGACGTCTGGCGATAATTTGCCACATTCGCGTCATAGCCGGCTATCGCGGTGTCCACTTGCGAACGCCGGCGCCCGGCATCGAAGAGCGTCTCCACCATTTGCGGACCAACTGCCCAATAACGGCTAGGCCACGTGAACAGATTGGAGATGTTGCCCGCGTTCAATCCGCCCGTCGCCGACAAAACCAAGTCCGGGAAAAATGCCGACTTCGCAATTCCGATCTGCTCGTTGGCCGCCGCCATGCGCCGTTCCGCCCCTGCAATATCGGGCCGCCGCTCCAATAGCCGTGCAGGCACATCTACGGGAATCACCGGCGGCGCGTGTTGCAACGCCAGTTCCGGAACTCTAAAACCCTCCGGTGGTTTACCTGTCAATACCGCAATCGCGTGCTCAAACTGATCGCGCGCCACCTCAATGTCGATCTCCTGCGCCTGGGTCTGATCGAGCAGCGTCTGTGCTTGCGCTACGTCGGTCTTTGCCGCCACTCCGCCGACGAAGCGATTCTGTGTCAATTCCAGCGCTCTGGTGTAGGCCACCACCGTGTCGTCTAGCAGCTTTTTCTGTGCATCCGCGCTGCGTGCCTCGAAGAAGTCCACGGCGACTTCCGTTTGCAGTTCCAGCTTCACGTTTTCGAGGTCGGCCGCAGTTGCCTGATACTGATCGCGCGCCTGCGTTACCGAGCGCCGGACGCGGCCCCACAAGTCCGCGTCGTAGGAAACGTTGATCGGTACCAAAAAATTGCCATATTGCCTCCCTGGAAATCCGGCGGGAGAATTGCCGGAAATGCGATTGTGCGTGATACTCGGACCAGCGCTGATCGTTGGATATTCGAACGAACGGTTGAATTGAATCGCCGCGCGCGCCGCGCGAAAATTAGCCTCGGCCACCTTCAGGGTTTGGTTCGCCGGCGCCACCTGCTCTTCGAGCGCGTTCAATTCGGCGTCCCCAAATATCTCCCACCAATTACCTCGGATTGCTGTATCGCCCGGCTGCGCGGTCTTCCATCCTTGTGACTCCTGATAGCTGGCCGGCGGTTGCTCACTATAAGCGGGCGCCGTGGTTACCGGCGGTTTCACGTACTTCGGTCCCACCATGCAACTCGTCAGCAACGCAGCCATTCCCGCCGCAACCACCAAGCCGGAGTTTCGGAGCCTTCGCCCGGCTTTACTTCCAATCGGATTTTGCATTCTCTCGCTCAACTAGTCTGCCTGCCCGGTGCGCGGTCCCGCTATCCGCACCTGCTCCCCCTGTGACAGCGAATCGCTCGGATTCACAATGGCTTGATCTTTGCTGGTAAGTCCTGCCACGATTTCTACTTCGTCACCGAAATCGCGCCCCAGAATCACCGGTACAAGCACCGTGTGGTCCTGCCTCACCACCGCCACTTGCAATCCTTCTTTGCGGAATATCAGCGTGTTGGAAGGCACCGTCACCGCCGATGCCCGGTTCGGCAGTTTCAAGTGTACCGAGGCAAACGACCCCGGCAGTAGTTCGCCCGTCGGATTTTTCACGTCTACTTCGACCAGCAACGTTCTCGACGCCACATCAATGGCGTTCGCAGTCCTGACTACGACGCCGTGGAACTGCCGCCCTGGGAATTCACCCAATGTCAACGCCGCGGTTACGCCAGGCTTGGCCGCCTGCGAGAAATTTTCCGGAACGTTCACATAGACACGCAGGATAGATGTCGATGCCAGATGAAACAGCTCTTGGCCGATTGTATTCGCGCCCGCGGCCACCAGTCCGCCCACGTCGATGTTACGCACTGTAATCGTTCCATCAAAAGGCGCGTACACCTTTTCGTAAGAAACCATTTGCTGCAATCGCGACACGTTGGCCTGGGCTGAGTTTACGGCCGTCTTCTTCGCGGCCAGGTCCTGTACTGTATTATCCACGTCTTGTTTCGCCACCGAGTCCGTCTTGAACAGACCCGTATACCGCTCGGCAGTCACCTCCGACAGCTTTAAGTTGGCTTGAGAGGTCCCTAGATCCGCGCGCGCCTGTTCGAGTTGCCGATCCACCTCGGGTGAATCGATTTCGGCAAGCAGGTCACCTTGGTGGACGCGTCCGCCGATATCCACGTACCAGCGTTTCAAGTAGCCGCTGTCACGCGCCCAGATGGGCGTATCTATGAAAGCCTGCATGTTACCTGGAACCGCTATCTCCTCGGCTCCCACGGTTGCCTTCGGGTGAACGATAAACACTGTTGGAATCGCGTTCGTACGTGTCTCCCGGTCGAGCGACTCGGATGCCTTGGCTCGTGCCGTGATTCCCGTGAAGATTGTATAGGCCAGTCCCAGGGCTCCCGCCGCCAGGACTACTAACAGAATTCCCCATGCAGGCCGCGCCTGCGTGGGTGGCTGATTTTGTACTTGGGGTTGCGTAACTGTCTCTTGCGCTGGTCTTTCCGCCTGTTCTCCGGTTTGTTCTACCATCAATGCTTCCTCCGCATTTCTTCGCTCATCAGATCCACATCTTTGTCATGTGCGCCGGCAGTAGTAGCGCGCGCACCGCCCAGCAGGGCAAATAGCGACGGGACGAACAGTAGTGTTGCCACCGTCGCGCACGACAATCCGCCGATTACCGCCCGGCCCAGCGGCGCATTCTGCTCGCCGCCTTCGCCGAATCCCAGCGCCATCGGAACCATGCCGATAATCATGGCTAGCGCTGTCATCACCACTGGGCGGAAACGCGTCGATCCAGCTTCCAGCGCCGCTTCGAGCGGGTTGCCATGATGCGTTAGGCGCTCCTTGGCAAAACTCACCACCAGGATGCTGTTTGCGGTGGCCACGCCCATGCACATAATTGCGCCCATCAGCGCGGGCACGCTGGCCGTCGTATGCGTGGCGAACAGAAATAGAATAATGCCCGCCAATGCCGCCGGCAGCGCCATCACGATAACGAACGGGTCCAGCCATGATTGAAAATTGACTACAATCAGCAGGTACACCAGCACAATCGCGCCCGCCAGTCCGCCCAGTAGCCCGGTGAACGAATCTTCCATGGTTTGCACCTGCCCGCGCAGAACCAGATCCGTCCCGCGCGCCAGATATTTTCGATTACGGTCCAATACTTTTCTGACTTCGCGTGCCACGAAGCCGAGGTCCTGGTCTTGCACGGAGCCGTAAATGTCTACCACCCGGCGGATGTTGTAGTGCATCAGGGCTCCGAGTTCGCTCTGGCGGGTGACATCCGCCAGGTCGGTTAGGATCTCCGGCTGCTTCTGGGTCGGTCCAGTAACCGGTATATTCTTCAAATCGTGCATTGACTCGATTCGATATTGCGGCGTCTGCGATGCCAGGTTGTAGCTGACGCCGTTGCGCGGATTCAGCCAGAATGTGGGCTGCGTTTGCGTACTGCCACTTAACGAGGTAAGCAAATTCCGCGCCACGTCATTTTGCGTGAATCCGCTTTCCGCTGCTTTGGTGCGGTCGACTTCGATGTGAAGTTTCGGCCCATCGAACACCTGCTGCACGTGCAAATCCACCATGCCCGGTATGCGCTTCAATTCCGGCAAAACCCGGTTTGCAAAGTCCCGGCTCGCACCCATGTCCGCCGCCACAATCTGCACATCGATCGGCGCGGGCAAGCCGAAATTCAAAATCTGACTGACAATGTCGCCCGGCAAGAAATAAAATGTTGTTCCCGGAAATTCTTTCGGCAAGTCCCTGCGCAAGGCACGCATGTAATCTGCCACCGGTCTGTGCTCTTCGTTTAAACCGACCTGGATGTCGGCGTCCGCCGAACCGATCATGCCCGAGTTGCTGTAAGAAAGGTTCAAACCGCTATAGGGCAGGCCCATATTGTCCACAACGGTGCGCAGCTCCGCGGGAGGGATTTCTCTGCGGATGGCGCGGTCCACCAAATCGCACAACTTGGCCATCTCCTCGATCCGCGTGCCGGTCTTTGCCCGTAGGTGCAACTTAAACTCGCCGGCGTCGCTCACCGGAAAGAAGTCCTGGCCGAGAAAAGGAATGAGGGTCGCCGCCGCCAGGCACAAACCAAAAAACGCTGGCACGAAAATCTTGCGCCGGTAGATCAATGTCGTCAATACCGCCTGGTACTGCAGGCGCACTTTCTCGAAGACATGCTCGAAGGCGCGCTGGAACAACGCGAATGGGTTGCGTGTCCGCTTGAGCAGGCTGTTGGGTTGGTGCACGTCGAGGATGTACAACGCAAGCGTCGGGACCAGTGTGCGCGAGAGGATGTAAGACGCGAGCATTGCAAATACCACGGACTCAGCGAGCGGCACAAACAAGAAGCGGGCCACTCCGCTCAAAAAGAACATGGGAAGGAACACAATACAAATACACAGCGTTGAAACCAGGGCGGGGACCGCGATCTGCTGCGCGCCATGCAGGATCGCTTCTCTCATCTCCGTTTCATGGCCCTCTTCCAAAATGCGATTGATATTCTCAATTTCCACCGTGGCGTCGTCCACCAGGATGCCGACAGCCAAAGCCAGGCCTCCGAGCGTCATGATGTTAATCGTCTGTCCCAAGGCGCTCAGCACAAGCACCGACGTCAATATAGAGAGCGGAATCGAGACGGCGATAATCACCGTGCTGCGCCAGCTTCCCAGGAACAGCAGAATCATCATTCCGGTCAGACAAGCGGCGATCACCGCCTCTCGCACCACACCTTTGATCGCCGCGCCAACGAAAATCGACTCGTCTCCCATCAGCTGAATTTTCAGTTGCGGCGGCAGCGTCGCCTGCACTTTAGGCAATAGCTTCTTTATGCCGGCCACCACCGACAGCGTCGAGGCATTACCGGCTTTTAATACCGAGAGCAGCACCGCGCGCTGTCCATCACGCCGCACGATGTTCGTTTGAGGCGCGAATCCGTTTCGCGCGTGGCCCACGTCGCGCACGTAAATAGTGGACGTTCCCGATACCTTCAGCGGAAAATCGTTGATTTCCTGAATCGTTGCCGGGGCGGCATTCATGTCTATGTCGTATTCGAACTGGCCGATCTTCGCCGTGCCCGACGGCAAAATCAGATTTTGATTGGCTACTTGGTTCACGACGTCGAACGGTGAGAGTCCGCGCGCCTGCAACTGAGCGGGATTTAAGTCAATCATCACTTGCCGAGTTTTGCCGCCCCAGGGATACGGAATCGCCGCGCCTGGCACCGTGACCAGTTGGGTGCGCAGGAAATTGAGCCCGATGTCGTTTAACTCTTGCTCCTGCATATTTGTGCCACTAAGCGCCAACTGCAGGATAGGTACCGTGGAGGCGCTATAGCTGATGATCAGCGGCGGCGTCGTCCCTAGCGGTAGCTGTCTCAAAATCGTCTGCGACACGGCCGTCGTTTGCGCAATTCCGGTGGTCAGGTTAGCGCCCGGCTGCAGAAAAATTTTGACCACCGCGACCCCGTTTAGCGTGGTCGACTCCAGGTGCTCAATGTCATTCACCGTCGTCGTGAGCACGCGCTCGTAAGGCGAGACGATGCGGCCTTCCAATTGCTCCGGAGTCAGTCCGGCGTAGTTCCACACCGCCGAGATCACTGGTATGTCTATATTAGGAAAGATATCCGTCGGCGTCCGCATAATTACAATCGGACTCAAAATTAAGATCAAAAGGGCCAGAACGACGAACGTGTATGGCCGGGAGAGAGCGATCTTGACAATCCACATTCCCTAGGTCCGATTATTTACGATACTAGAAAGTTTCGAAAATCTGCAACTTCGTAGTATTTACGTCATCTCAACATAGGACTGTCAAGTGCAAATATTGTCCAAAGAACCCCTGAAAGAGACCGCTGAAGAATCCGCGCCGCGTGGCCGCGGACGTCCCCGCGACGAGGTGGCTCGCTCCCGCATCCTAGACGCTGCCTTGTTAACTCTGGAAGATCTCGGTTTTGCTAGCGCTACTTGCGACGCCATAGCCGAACGCGCCGGAGCTAGCAAGGCGACCATCTACCGCTGGTGGCCCAACAAATCTGCAGTAATGCTCGAAGCCTTGCGGGAAGCCGTTGCACAGGAAATCCCATTCCCGAACACGGGCGATCTGCACCAGGACATTCGCCTGCAATTGCATAATTTTCGGAAGCTGCTCGCGAGTAGCCGGGGCTGCGCGGTGAAAGCCTTCGTCGCTGCTGCCCAGAACGATCCCGAAGCGGCGGAAGCGTTTCGTTCCGTCTGGGTGGCTCCCCGCCGCGCGGCTGCCACAGGCACGCTGGAAACTTACCGTGGGACTTCCATGCGCCCGGATGTCAATTTGGACCTGGTCTTGGACTTTATGTATGGGCCGTTTTACTATCGCTTGCTCACTGGTCTCGCTCCGCTAACCAGTGACTACGTCGACGAGCTTGCCAATCTGGTTCTGGCCTCCATCACGCAGTAGTTCGTTACAGTTATGTACAAGTGTCCAATCAGCGGCAAATCCTGATCATCGAAGATAATCCGGCCGATGTGCGCCTCATGCAGGAAGCCCTGCGCGACATCCAACCTCCTGTCGCCGTTCATTTCGCCGGCGACGGGGATGAAGCGCTGGAATTCCTGAAAGGCGAAGGCTCTTTTGCCGGCGCGCCTACACCCAACCTGATTTTTCTCGATTTTAACTTGCCTAAAGCGGATTCAAGGGAGCTTTTAAGGCAGATCAAGCTCGACCCGCGCCTGAGACTTATCCCCATTGCCGTGCTCACCACTTCGAGTTCCGAAAAAGATGTGCGTGACGCTTACGAGTTGTACGCCAACTGCTACTTGACGAAAGCTGCTGATCTCGATGGTTTTTTTCGCGTGATCCGCTCGGCTGCGCATTTCTGGCTGGACGTGGCGTCGCAGCCCCAGTCCGATTCCGGCGCAGCGGTCTGACCGGCGGCTCGTCTGTTATATTCGTGGCGCATGGAACCCTATTCGATTGGTGTCGATTTGGGCGGCACAAATCTGCGCGTCGCGGCCATTGGTCCCACCGGAAATGTTCTTGAGAGGGTCTCGGTACCCGCCAACTACGAGCATGGGCCCGCGCCTATCGTGGCTCAGATCGTCGAAATCGTCCAGCATGTCCGCTCCCATTCCCTGGGGGTTTTGCTGGGTATGGGCATAGGTGTTCCGGGCTACATAGATATAGACGCCGGCGTTGTCGAGGGCGCCGCCAACCTTCCCGGCTTTGAGAACTTCCCCATCCGCGATGAAGTGCAGCGCCATTTGGCGATACCCATTCTGCTCGAAAACGACGCCAACGCGGCGGCCCTGGGCGAAATGTGGCTAGGCGCGGGCCGCAATGTCAAGAATCTGATTCTTCTGACACTTGGAACGGGAATCGGCGGCGGCATCATCATCGATGGGAAAGTTCTGCACGGTAACCACGGCATGGCCGGCGAGTTTGGCCATATGACGGTCATTCCAGATGGCAACCCGTGCGGCTGCGGCAACGTCGGTTGCCTAGAGAAGCACGCTTCCGCTACCGCTATCGCCGCCATGGGCCGCATGATGCACTTCGGCAAGGAAATCGATACCGCCGAGCAGGTTTATGATCTCGCGCTGGAGGGAAACACTCGTGCCCAACTCGTCTTCGATTCCATGGGCCGCGCCCTGGGTATCGCCATAGCGAGTTTGATCAACGCTTTTGACTTTCCTCTTTATCTGATTAGCGGCGGACCCTTGCCTGCTTGGAACTTTTTCGCGCCGCCCATGTTCGCCGAAATCAAGAAACGTTCTTTCACTTACGTCCGTAACGGCACCCGCGTGGAAAAGGCGCTTCTGGGGGCGGATGCCGGCTTGTTCGGCGCGGCTTACCTCCCGTTTCAAAGCGGTACTGCA
>Ga0193743_1000073_pt1 | contig 70912 bp, 84 predicted proteins | sample L2c2metaG_FD_143038 | JGI IMG/M metagenome (GOLD analysis project Ga0193743, IMG submission 143038) | Soil microbial communities from a riparian zone of the East river system, Colorado, United States - L2c2 | ecosystem: Environmental > Terrestrial > Soil > Riparian zone | place: USA: East River... | reverse complement strand
CCTTATATGTTTATGTTTTGCTTCAGTATAAATACTCCAGTTTGTTGTATGTATTTCGCTAGTTCGAATATCAACTTAGCAACCTACTTCTCCTTAACTCGCTCTCGTCTTCTTAAGCTTCTTCTCCGCTTGATTCCGGACACTCCTACTCCGTCCGGACCTCCGAAATTCGAGGCATCCAGCAAGAGAGCGGTGCAACCTACAAGTTGAAGCCAACGCCTCGCATGACTTCAGACCCGACATCTCCGTCCGAACTCCGAGATTAACACATGGCAATAGATGTCTTTGAGGAAAGACCAATGGGTTTGCAACAGGGCTATTTCCATTTGATAACACACCAAGTCACTAGAAACAGGCTCCTGATGCTTTTCAGGAAATACAGTTTTGGGTAATGCTGAGGAGGGATCAAGAGTGGAGGAGTACACGGAGTCGGTGGAGTCCAAAGTGGAACTACAAAAAATGACTATGGTGGACTAGCTATCTGCTGGGATCAGTCCTCTGAGAGATCCATTTCTGATGTTAGGGCAACTGCAGCTGTGACTTAGTCAAGATCTAGCAGGGGATCCTAAACAAAAAGGATGGAGTCCCGCTCAGGTGGGCTGTGTGTCTATATACAAAAATTGGAGTCAAAATAATAGAATGATGGAAACAATGAGGAATGATGAAAAGAGTGATAAAAATGCATAAGGTATCGATGTCATATGTCCATTGGACTCCACCATCAGAGCTGAGTGCACTCTGTTTTGAGTTAGCAACAATGAGGAGGAATGTATAGAGGTGACGGAGCGTTATCAGAAGAAACATCGGACAAAGCAGAACATCCACTAACAGGGGATGGGATTGCTATAGGCATACATTAGGAAGTGCAATGTGGGATTGCAGGGGTGAGCCTATGGGCTCTGGGGGCCTCAGTAGTACAGTTGGGGCTACCAAAGTTTGGTTCTGAACTGATGCAAAGAACAAAGAACCACTGAACTGAACCAAAAGTTTGGTCCAGTTCTGTTCCAGTTCTGGCTTTGGAACAATGGTTCTGGTTCATGGTTTGGACATTTCCATATTTTTGAAAATTGGGTTCAAACCAGTTCAAACTGAACCCTCTGTACATATTTTTTTTCAAATTTTCCGTGCAAAGTTGACTTACTTATCAATAAAATCCTGTTTTTTGATCTCATGCTGATGTTTTTGGAGTTGGAGATTGAAAATATTTATCAACCTTGGTTTTTTCCCACATGAACAATGACAGATCAGTGGATTCATCTCACAACCACCACACCATTCACACTGGCCATCAACAGCAACAACAAGCTTTTTAGTCCCCCTAACCACCTGCTTTTAACCCCACTAAACCATTTTTCAGCCATTTTCACATCTATTTTGAGCCTAAATGACCTGTTTTCCACTCACTGACCACCCATTCTGAACTCTCTAGAGTCTCATATGAAATTTTCCTCATATAATAAATTTTAATGTGTTGCTTGTTCAAAATTAAATGTTGTATTAAGCATGTTAACATGTATTTGAGTTGCTAACCCCAAACCCGGGTGGTCCAAAGCTATATCATGTATATGGGGTCCTTTTATAGGTTTGGCAATTTGAACTGGTTCTGGAACCAGAACTGATAGGACTGGTTCTTTCGGTTCCAGAGGGACCCTTCAGTTCAATTCTCTGTTCTTCAAAATGGCTGAGAGACTGAGCTGAACCAAACTTTGGTAGCCCTAAAGTACAGTATTCTAACAAAGCATGTAAAGTCTACTGTCTACATGGAGCTTCACTCCCAAGACCTAAATTGACAAAACCAAAAAAAAGTTGTGCATATGACTCATGCCTTACTATTCTTTTCACCCTTTGGTGCTTTAATAAAGGTTTATGGACTGAGGAGTTCCAAGCCATGGGAAATCAGTTTATTTATGGCTTATTTAATGGATTTCTTGATAATTAAAAATATTGGAAATGATTTTGAAGAGAATTCGAGACCACATACATAATGATACATTCAAACAATTCAACACCATTAGGTTAAAGCATGCATCATAGGTGATGAATTAGGATGATCTTCCTTCACACCTGGGAATTTTAGAATGTTCAGCACAAGCAATGATAAAAAGCTTCTCAGACACGTATGCAATGTGATAGATAGCATCAAAGAACTTGTGTTCACGGGGAATGAGAGAGACCCCATTTCGCAACTAGCAATATGCCGGCGGATAACCTACACCGCGTCATGGATGACTTCGCATGAGAATTACAGTGTGCATAGGCCAAGAATGAGCTATATGTGCTATATGAGCGCTGACCGCAACTTTGGGGGTTATGATAGTGTATCAATAGCCACAGTCTCCGCTAAGTTCGCAGATTGACCCAGAACTCGAGAAACCAAGTTTATTTGGAGTGTTTTAACGGAGATAGATATACGGGTCCGATGCCAAGCATTGTATTCACGCTTTCTGGGCGAGATGTGGGACCTATCAATTGAGTTGCAATTGAATTGAAAGGCATAGACCCTCGGTCTGCTCGAGTGGTAACCGTGTAGAAAGCTTACTAAGATTGATTGCAATCTTATCTCCGTCATTTCATTAGTCAAAGACTCACGACATAACAGATGACAAATCGATCTGTTATTCATGAAATCGCCAGTTCGAGTGGATCATGGAAACATAAAAAGAACGTTCGAAATTTACCCTTTTAGGCGCCTAGTCCACACCGACATAAATCTTCGCCAATGTAGTCACACTAGGTAAACCGGCTTCCGACTTCGATGCTTTCGAAAGTCCCAAGGAAACGAAAACAGCAGTCCTTAATAAGGCATGCCAGGGCGCCTCCTAGTCTATCATTCAAAGCCTTCACAGGGTGGGCAGCTTCGGAAATATCCAGACATCATGTCATACATATTCATTATATCAGGAACATTACGTACTGTTACCTACTAGACTAGTTATAAATATACATGGCATTGTTCCACGATGATTTTCGTACTTATTTCTGGAGTTCCGTTGAGCGTGGAAGATAACATGAGAATTAGGATCATCCCATGTCATTTTATATCCGCAACCAAAAGAAGGTTGACAAGCGAAGCCTGTCCTTTATTAAGTATCCAGTAGGGAAAAGTCGTATCCAGTACAGAGTGCTTGATAGCTTTATAGATGAGAGGGAGTTTAATTTTTGGACCGGGCCAGGAATGGCCGGTCACAGCCAATGTTACATGTGGATTACCTATAAAACTTAAAAAGGTCGAATCAAGAAGCCCAACCAAATGTGTAACGTTCTGGTCCAAGTCCCAGCGACGTAAAATGATTGAAAAGATGCAATTACGCAAGTAAAGCCTGAAATTTTGAAAGGATAAAGTCAAAGTGGCACTTTACAAATCAACGAGTCAGCGAAGGATTCTAAGGAACTTTCCGTGACAGCGGAAGACAGCCTGGGAGGACTTAACAATATTTCCCTCAATTAGTAAATAAGCTTAATACATAATGCATAAGTACCAAAACTTTTTACACAATACGCCCCCACTTGCGGGCGATTTTAGGCTTGTCCATTATGCATCAACCCTTGCAATCGGAGAGAAATCACTGCATCTCCAACGGTTCGCCAAGTCGGTCGGTCGTATTCATATGATCAGGAACAACTCGACTAAGAGAGCTCATGAGTTGTGCGGGGAGAAGACAGTTGGAGCTTCCAGCCCGAGTAAATGAGTTGATGGATAAAAATGGACAAAGAGTTTGGAAACTTGCTCCAAATTTGCAATTTATCTCGGCAATCTCTGGAGACTTACTAGTACAAAAACGGACAACTGTTCCTTTTCTTCATCGCTGGAAATAACCAGTTCTGAAACAAGTGCTTGGTCATTTATAAAGATAATGGCCGTGATCAACGTTATTCAAGGGGGAGGGAAGGAGGAACCGGGTTAGAGAGGCAGCAGGGTTTAAATAAAAGATGAGTAAAAATACGTGTATCAACGCACGTTCTGTTATGTACACATAATATTGCTTGGGAAACAGGGTTCTTCAGCATCCGAGTTAACTTTAGAAACCTTTTGGAAAACTGTTTTTTTCTTTTTGGTATTTCGATCAAGACCCCAATCTAATAAGCAACAATGAATGGCTCCGGGGGATATGAGGACCCCGGAAAATAGGCGGGATTTGGAGATTTTTTGGCCACGGCCAGTTGGAGATTTTTTTTTAGCAAACTTGCTACCCCAGGAAAGTCAGATAAAAATTGGGCATGGCCCCACCCAAATCCAGAGCACACCCAGCCAATCAAAAGTGCAAATGAGCGGGCGCAAATACCCAAGCCGAATCTGGTGGCGAAGAGGACGATGATCAAGAAAGGGCTGGCTGCTTAATGGTTTTTATTCCCAGTAGATTGATTACATGTAAATGGTGGTCTGGTACCCCCAGAGGCCGTCTAGAGAGCCCAGTGCACAAGGAAAATAGAAAAAAAAAAAAAAAAAAAAAAAAAAACCTAGATGCCTAATCCGGAATAACCAGCTGGTGGAGGCCTGGACCGATTTTCGGATGAAATTTCATTTGGCGGTTTGGAGGGATTTTGGTGAACTTTCCGGGGTCCTGGGATATGAGGTGTAATCAAAGAAGATTCTGCTGCACACCGTTGAAGGCCGAACAAACCAACCTGATGCCATCTGATGCCCATATGGCACGGCTGGCTCATCTGAAAAAATGGTCTGCCCAGTTGGCCGATTTAGTACTTTGGTGCCTTACGTAAATCTATAACAAAACAAAAAAATTCGAACCTGCCCCGGTGGGACCAAAAATTTTCTTGAATCATGTAAGTAAGTATACTTATTTTCGTCTGGATGTTCGACGTCGGGCGTCAGAATGACAAAAAGCACGCGAACTCAGAACTCGAGACGTTGTGTTACAAAATTCTTGTTTTCTCGAAGAAACGTTTATATATAAGTGGAGATGCAGGGTCAAAATGTTATGTAATTTTTAAAATAACGTTCTGTAACTATCGTTTTAAGCAGAGCCCGCCATGGCTACCTTTATGCAGTTTACTGTTCACCCTCAGTGAAAAATCAAGTCAGTAGAGTCATGGATTAGTCGCGAGATGCATATGATTGCGAATAGGAAAACTTGCTTGTCGTCTTGTGTACACATTTTTGACTTGGGGGAACGGTCAGTGTTGTCCATATGAGATGAAACGATCTCAAGTTCAAAATATTAAATGCGGTTGGGTATGTCTGAAAATTGTAACCTAGTCGATTTGACCAGCGAACCTCATGTTGCGACGAGTCCCGAACTAGTCAGTTTAATCACGCATGGGTAACCATTTGTTGGGATCAATCCAGCCTGGGCACAGTCTGATAAAAAAAAGCACTCGGTTACAACTCATGATCGATCATGAGTTGTAACCGAGTGCTTTTTTTTTTTACCAATCAATTTTTGATGTCTTGAGACATGTGAGCCTTGTTGAGATTCTCCGAGTCAAGCCGGACCCATAGGGTTATATGGCTATACCTGCCTTATTAAGGGTTGCTCCCTGATTTCCCGCCTCCTCACAGACCTCATGAGCGCAAACCAAATTGTACAACACCCATCATCACGTTTACGAGCCCTATATGTACATGAAACTCGAAAACTTTCTATTTTTTTTAGAAGTATTCCTGCACAGACACCGCCGGGCTAATGGAATTAAACCTATAGATATGTCATTGTAAGCGGGTGAGTAACCAACCCGGCTCTTGAAACGCTCTTGGCAACAACTACAGATGCATCAGGTTAACAACTGTTTAACAATAAATTTTGTGGATACTACTTGAGGACATGGTCATCTCGGTGTTCAACTCGGTGTTCGAGTAGCCTTCCTTGGCAGATCAGTTAAACATCAGCTGAGGTAGGTGGTACGGGTCCAGTTTTTTCCAGAACTCCCTAAGTAGTAAATGAGGTCAGTTTTGAATCTTCTTATGGTTTGAGAAACTGAGGAGGCTTTTCTGACCAGCTGCCTAAGAAATTTGGAGGATGTCCTTTAGTAGTAGTGCTGGAAAACCGCCAAGACGGGAGGAGTATTAGCCGTTGGTACGCGTAGTGGTGACGGAAATGATGACTTCGGAGGTTCGTTAGCTGAAATTTCAAATAACATTTCACGTGAAATAATGGCATTGCATGTTTCCATATCTAAACAACCCAAAGTTAATCCTATTTAGTCAAAAACTAAAAACTTTGGCCACCTCCTGAAGCTGCTTGTTGATCCCCAAGGTTAGGGTTACAAACCGTACCGACGCCAAGGGATTTCTTTGACATTACAGTGGACCTGAGATCTGAGATGGAATCGGGGGGATATACACACGTGGATGTTGGACCCCCGGAGACTGCTAAGATGCCAAGCTCCCGATGAGTCTCATAAGGTCTCTGAATTCCTTTCTCTCTCTCCTTCACCGTCGCAATGTCAACCATGACTCGTTCACGGCCCTCAAGCATCCTCCTCCAACCCTATCATCCTGTCTCCCCAACTTCATCAGCTTCCTCTATCTCCTCCCATACAAGAGATGTTGTCGCTCCTAAACGTATCAGATTCGCTCCTCTCCCGGAGCCAGATCGCGACGAACTCTCTCTCGATCCAACAACCACAAACCAAATATCTCAACCTGCAACCGAAGCATGCGACCCAGACCCTCCTTCAACGACTGAAGACGTTCTCGCTTCCAGCAGCTCTTCCTCGTCCAGTTCACAATCTACCACCTCAACTCCACTCATTCATACTCAAGATTTCACGCCTGATTCATCAGTGGGCTCCTCTCTCGCCATTCAGGCGTCCACTCTACCCTCAAAAAATCCAATCACCGACAATAGCGTTGACGCGAACAACACAGCCACCAACCCGGCTAAAAAAACCCCCATAACCCTCCTCAAACGCTTCACCACCTCGAGCTCAGGCTCCTCTTCCCACACTTTAACTCCTACTCCATCTATTGAGTTTCCAAGGAAGAAATCAATCTCAACCGAGGAAATTCTTACTTTGGGAGCTGTCAACCTTTTTAGAACCACTTCGCGAGAAACCACTTGTAGCACTCGTAGCGTTCGCGACGGTGGATGGGGTTTGGGTTTAACTCGTTTGTCAAATTTAGGCGGGAGCAATACGTTCCCCCCTGATTCATTCCCCCTTTCACGCACTCAAAGCACTCAATCTTATAAATCAAAATCTTTCTCCCTCTTTTCGACCTTCTCTTCCTCCAGCTCTTCCTCCAGCTCTTCCGATTCAAAGAAACCTAAAGCCAAACCGACCCCCGCCGGACAGCAACAAAGGACTAGCAGACATAAAGGCACACGCATGCTCAATGGCCGCGTCTATGGTGGTCCGAAGAAGAATACTAATCCTTTCGCCAATATCCGTGATGAAGAACCCGAGTTTGTTGAATGGGGTTATGGCGGCATGGGTAGTGTCAAAGGAGCCAAGAGCGCTGGCGTGAGCAGCAATTGGGAGAGATTGCATGGTGGGTTAGCCTTGGGTGATGGTGACAAAACACAAACGGAGGTGGGAGTGGGCCGTGTTGGTGCTGGTATTGGTGCTGGTGATCCTGATTTAGACGATGGCAGTGGGTTGGCGTGGCTGAAGAGGAGGAAGGAGGAGAGGGAGAGGAAGGCAAGAGAACAGAAGGAGGAGGCAGAAAAGGAAAATTTGGACAGTCAGACGAATACACCTCTCTCCTCGCCACCTTCCACTGTCGAATCAGCGACCCACGCACCATCCACAATCGACGTATCTCCTTTAACTATCATCGTGGAGGAATGTGGAGGAACAGCTACCAAAGCCGATTTCCCAACACCTACACCTTCGCGGTATCCTTCTGAACTTGTCGTTCCCACATTATCATCTCTACAAGATCAATCTTCCTCTTCGATAGAGGAGGACATCACTAACGAGGAAGGAGGAACAAGTCAACTTCACAACAATGCAACCGCGCACGAGCACGAACGAGTATTGCAGGCTATCAAAGTTCCTGTCCGAGCACCCCATCATCATCGACATTCTTCGAAAGTTGGATTGAGGAAAATGTTGGGTTTGCCGTTAACAGAAGACTCTGCTGTTCCTCAAATTCAAGTTGTTGGATCTCCTATAGTCGTATCTGCGAGTACTACTAGTGGTGGTGATACTATGGACGCTTCCCTTGACCCTCTTCATACCTCTACTGCCATTACTCCCATTGAGATCGACAAACCGGCAACCCCATCCTCTCTCTCTTCCTCCTCCACCTCCTCTGGATCAGGGTCAGAATCAGACGACGATGGTGGATCTGACGATGACGATGGCGACGATGAGGAAGATGAGGAAGAGTCGCAGAAACAGAATGGGAGGAGGAGGACGGGTACTGCGGCTGGCGTGGAGAAGATTAGCAGGCATAAGGAGTAAGGATGAAAAGGAAAGAGTGTTGTGAAGGCAAAGGCGAATCGGAAGAATCAAGGCAAAAAGAGTCGAGCCGTCAAGCGCTCGACTCTCATTTAAACTTTAAAAAAGCAACAAAAAAATTCTTGGTACCCTCCTTGCTCTATTTCAAATTGTACTCGGTAACATCCTCAACCTCTTGTGTCCTCCACCCCGCCCCTCGATCCTTCTTTTTTTTTGTATTTATCATCAACTGGTGAGTGACCCTTTCAATGTTCTTTATACTTCTTTATGAATGACGATGACTTATATCGATGCTGTTCTTGTTTCTCTTTCTGATAGTTACCTTACATCATCATGGCTCTGGATTCCAAAACGCATCTTTCTTTAATCTTTTTTTAATTTTCTATATTTCACATCGTGACTATTTCCATTCCTGTGGAATACGCATCTCCCCCCACCATACCACCGCGCTGAACAATGCATATACACTACTCTTCTCTCCTCCTCTTTGCCTTGCCTTGTGGACGACAGACAGGTCGAGCATATATGTCGAGTAACGAAGGATAACCCCTTTTGTGTGTCTATTTCCTTCTTGATGTTTGATTCATATGCGGGCTGTTGACTTTCTCCTTCTTAGGTTGATGGACGACGAGTTGCGCCTATAAGAAGAATACCTTTCCAATTTCGATTTCAACTGCTTGACCAGTTCCTTACCATCAACACCTCTGCTCTCATCTCTGACATCGCCTGGCACCAAGGATCATCATCAATGGTCTCACATCTTTCATTACGTCATCATCATCATCCCATCACTAGCTGACCACTCTTATTCGTTATTCCCCGAAATTATCACTTTTTTTCCGGGCTTTTCTCGGGTCTCTCCCTTTTCATGGAAAGATAGGACAAGGCAAGGCGAAGAGATGGCTAGTATCCTTCCCCTTTTGGGAGGACCTTTTCTGTCCGCTTGCCTCCCTCGTGTTTGTGCTTCCCCATGCCAATGCCCTCGTCGTAGTCTTTTCATCTGCGAACGATTTTACCTTACCTTATAACGTTTTTTTTGGGCCTCATCGGTATCCTATGATAGGAACCTCTTTTGTTTTACCTTTGCCTCCTTATCTCTCTTTTTCTCTCTTGAACCTTACATTGTCTGATCAATACCACAACTCAGTCTCATTTCATCAATCCATCGATACCATATCTCCTTTTTTTACCTCATAACTTAAATCATTATTTCGCTTTTTCAACCTTCCTTTTAACTTATATCCATAATTTCTGTCGGTCACCCTGATTGTCTGGATTTTTGGTGTTTGGTACTTTTGGCGTGGGATCATACCCAAATATCATATCATCACATCTTCTATACGACATAGTAACATTCTTCCTGTTCTTTTTTCTTTTTTTGGGGAGCAATCAAATATGCTTTTTTAAAACTTGAACCTTGAGTGGTGACATGTTGACATCTATCTGCAGAACACACAGTGGATCTGGGAGGTATGCAAGGATCTTGTATAGAGTGATGACCAATATTTTAATGAATTATTTAAATGGGCTATTTAAACTAGGAAAACTACCAGTGTTCAATCCAGATCTTGCAAACCAGGTTGGTCGGTACGTCCGGATAGGATAAAAGTTGTCCAAGGACTTGTGTCCGGCGACTAATATGGCATTTTCTGGTCACTTGCTTTTTTTTATATATATCTATCATATCGATGGCTATTTTTGAAAAATGGCCTTCAAAGTCAGGGACTTCGGACCGGCCTTGAGATGACGGTGTTGGAAAAAATTGGTTTTCTGCAGAAAACGTTTAGATGCCAAGGCTTTTCTTTTGTGGGGGTGCCGAGAGGATATTACATATTTAGTAACGTATGTAAATGAATTAACACTTTATGTGTATGTAATATGTAAAAAGGGTATAAACATATGCATAATTACTCACGTTATCGATTCTCTCCACTTGATTAAATTGCTTGGCTTTTACCCCCCACATCTTGTCAACAAGTTTCGATGATATCATTATGACGAACATCAGTTGACCTTGATGCTGACATTTTTCGGTGTAGCCAGCCAATTGCCCCGTGGTCGCCATGGTCACCTTGAAGCAAAGCGTGAAAAGACGAACCGGGCAAATGTTTTTCATATCTTGGATCTGAACGATACACAGTATACGATATACTCACCTTTTTGGGTTTACATAAGAAATTTTTACCTCAAACTGCGAACCCTGGGTCGCTTCATGGGTCAGTAAGTACTTTATTTCCCTTACTTATATGGGTATTATTTCGGGGGGTGGAATTCATTCAAGCGCCGAGCGTTGAGTACTCCCAGTGAAAAGTGGATACACATCATTAAATGTGTCAAAAAATCGAATTGTTAGTTACTGTCTTTGGATCTCATTCGATATTTACACGCTTTGTAAGCAACAATTCTATTTTTTTTTTTTTGACTTTTCTTCGATTTAATTATATCCACTGTTCACTGGGAACGTTGGAACGTTGAGTATTTACACGCTTGGATGTTACTAATGTAGGGTCTCGAGATGCGTGCATAAATAACCTATTCGACCCGCTGCCAGTGGGATGCCGAAACGTTATTGGATCAAAGTTAGCGAGCCCGATTACCCGACCATGTTTGCGATTAAGTAAAACTGCTGGACAATAACACGTCCATTCAGTAATGTTGATCTTGAATTATATTATTGTGTTGTTACTCATATGATTATCAAGTCGTTGTCAGTGTAAAACGCTAAACGTGAAACCCTTCCCGAGTTCAGACGACCTCACGTGCGTTTACAAATGTTCGTTGAGTGGTGACAAAGCTCTTGAAGAAATCTTTGAAAAAAAGCAGACATTCCTGTACATGCTTGCTAATCGATCGTGTTAAAAGGACTCTTTCGGTGAAATCGTCATCCAAAATCGACAAATCTGAATCAGCTTTTGGTATCTATTAAATAATATTCGAGTCAAATCGCAGACCTGGCGTTCAACTGTTTTCGTTCGGGTGTCTCTCATCGCATCAGCTCTTTATCTCACACACCCACTTCCCTGCTACGTGTCGCATCTTTGAATCCTTCAACGACGACTGCCAGTACACGTCTCTTGCAGGTATTTAGGACCTGCCAATATCTATCCTTTGTGACGATGTTGATTGGAAATAGGTGTATAGAGCCTTTAGTGAACATAACATGCCTCCAATATTTGATAAACCTACAACGGACAAATACGATTATGTCGTCATTGGCGGTGGGAGTGGAGGATCTGGGACTTCCGTGAGTAGTTTGCTTTCGTTCAAGTTTTATATCTGATGCTTATTGTGGTCTTTAACAGAGAAGAGCTGCATCTTACGGCAAGAAAGTTGCTGTGGTAGAGGCTACTCCGTACCTTGGAGGCACTTGTGTTAATGTCGGTCTGTACACCTTCCATTTTTCAAGTCAGGGTCGTCCAATAAATTAATTTTTGAAAAACCTAGGTTGTGTGCCGAAGAAAGTAAGTTATATGCACATATCGTTTTACTAATTATCCTCATATGTCCTTTCTCAATAGATCATGTGGCACGCCGCCGACCTTCAGGATAAAATTTCCCATCAAGCGCCAGGATATAAGTTCATAGGTGGCGAAAATGTCAAATTCGACTGGAAGTCTTTCAAACCACAAAGAGATGCATACATCCGCCGTTTGAACGGGGTCTATGCCAACAACTTTCACAAGGAGGACATTGAATTCCACCACGGCAAGGCCCGGCTACTCTCTCCAACGGAAGTGGAAGTCACGCTTCCCGACGGGAAGACCACATATGTTCTCAAGGCAGATAACATATGTGTCGCTGTTGGCGGTTACCCTGTCATTCCCAAGGATGACCAGATCCCCGGAGCATCTCTGGGTATCGATTCCGATGGGTTTTTCGATCTTGAGGAGCAGCCCAAGAGAGTGGCCGTTATTGGGGCTGGATATATCGCCGTCGAGCTCGCCGGCATCTTTAATGCCCTCGGAACAGAGACACACTTACTCATTCGAGGTGAAACTGTGTTGAGGACTTTCGATCCCACCTTGCAAGAGGTCTTGACCCCGTGGATGGAAAAAACTGGGATGCATCTGCACAAAACGACCAACGTCGCCCGTATTGAGGGTGAGAGAGGCAAGACATTGACAGTTCACACGGACAAAGGGGAGAAAATAGAGGTGGACGTTGTACTCTGGGCAATCGGTAGGAAAGCGCACACGGAAGGTACTGGTTTACAGGAGCTAGGCGTGAAGTTGGATGAAAAGGGGGATGTGATTGTGGACGACTACCAAAATTCCAGCGTGAAAGGTATCACGGCAATCGGCGATGCACAGGGTAAATGGCTTTTGACCCCTGTGGCCATCGCTGCTGGAAGGAGGTTATCAAATCGTCTGTTTGGGCCCGAGAGGTTCAAGGATGATAAACTTAGCTATGAAGATATTCCGACTGTTGTATTTTCGTGAGTGTGCATGGTTTCTTCTTTCTTCTTGGCTTGCTCATCATCTCATCTCTAGCCATCCACCAATCGGCACTGTGGGATTAACGGAACCTCAAGCGCGTCAAAAGTATGGCAATGATGCTATTAAAATCTGTTAGTAGCTTCTTTATCCTCCCTTATAACGAAAGAGTCAGGCTGATCATTGCCTTCTCTTTCAGATAAATCGTCTTTCCGCTCCCTTTATTTCTCCATGGTTGACGAAGAACACAAAGAGCCTACAATGTATAAGCTTATCTGTGTTGGGCCTGAAGAGCGCGTCGTTGGCGTGCATATCATCGGTGCCGGTAGTGATGAGGTCTTGCAAGGTTTCGCCGTCGCTGTGAAAATGGGCGGTACGTATTGTTGCCTTCTCCATCTTATCAGTGTGATTTTCATTTTTTACCATTAACTATTTCTGGTGTTTGTAGCTCGAAAGCAGGACTTGGACGATACGGTTGCTATTCATCCCACTTCCGCAGAAGGTGGTTATTACGTTCTTGCGCTTACGAACACGCAAGCTAATTATTTATTTCCGTCTAGAACTTGTTACCCTTCGGTGAAAGGACGGCAATGGCAGCACACGTCTTACGGAGAAAGAATGTTAAATAATAAATCGCAATCTCCGTCTCGTGAGATGGATTTTGTAGTGATTTTGTAGTGTGAATGGACTTGCAATTCGACGGTTAAATTCGGTTCCATCGCCTCCACGACAACGCGTTTTCGACGTCTTATGTGTGGAACTCGGTTAGATCTTTCATATGGGCGTGCATTGCGACCCTGGTCCCCACATGATGATGGCGTTTACACTGACAGACTGCGTCCGATTCAGTATTTGTAAGTCATGGATCCCCCTTGACCAGCCTTGACCTAGTGCAGTCTAGTGCTTGGCTGGTTATGGTTAGATTCAATTCCGACGAGGGAGGGCCTAAACATAAAATGTTGGCTCTATGGGGGAAGAGTCCTGATCCCTCGGATGCCCTTATTGCTTGAGCCGTTGGCGCCTTGGCCTTGACCCCCCAATGACATGAGTTCAGTTTCGCAAAACAAAACAAAAAACCACATTTGGTAGGCAGCTTGTAGGACCAAGAAATCGATAACGCAACGTTTTTTTTGAGTCTTGCCCTTGCGACAAACACGGCTAATATTATGTAGGAAATATTTTTGCGGTTGATAGTAATGAGTAAGCTGACTTTGCGTGCCAAGACCATCCATGTCATCTACTTGGAGCAAAAATACCTTTTAGTTTTCCACCACATGATTCGGGGTGCCTAAATAGCTAACCAAAATAAGAAAAAGATATCTATTCAAGGTACGTAGCCCTTCTCCTGCCAAGTGACGTATTTGAACGACAGCGACAATCACCAGCTCAAACCGCCGTCTAGATTGTGGCGTGTAGAAGAGGGAATATTGCCGTGGACAGATAGCGAGTCCTGCTGAAGACGAGGGTGAGATAGTTTACGATATATCACCCGGGTAAGTTAACGAGTTATCTCACTATTGTTCTGGGAGAATAATACATAACCTATGGATTACTTATGTACAGTCATTCCTTCTCGACTTTTTTGGTTTTGGTTTTTTGGGGGTGGATTTTACAGATGGGGCTAGAGCGATGGTTTTTTGGATAATGACGCGTGACGTTCAGGATGTCGTGTGATAGGCTATTTGGGTAAAGAGCAACAAACCCTTGATTAGGTTGAGATCCAAAAGACCTTTGACACCGTTTCATGTGAGTGTATATTTGTTTCTGGCAGAACCGATGGATTATAATAAGGAAGGAAAAGACAGAAAAATCGAAATCGGATAGAACTAGAAGCTGAACGCCGAAGCTTTGAAGCTCACGAAGCTTAAAGACTGGTGCTCAAGCTTCAAGGGCAGAGGGTGTTTTGTGCGAAATAAATATCCTCAATTCTTTTGATTATCGATCATGATATGATGTATTTTTGCTGTTCTGCAATCTTCTGTAATAAGTATATTGTTAGTAGACTCTAGAAGCAACCCCCAACATCAGTGTGGGCTAGAGGATGGAGTGCAATTGATCTGGACAGCCTCATGGTCCGAGCCCAGTCTGGATAAAGTCAGGTTCCAGGGCCAGAAGGGTTGAGGTCAAGTTACATGCCTGAAAACATATGCATGGGGTGGGATAAACACTGCAAGTGTTCTGTGTCCGTAGATTGTTCAACAGTGAACATATGAGACAGATTCAAGTACTTAGATTACGTTCTTCCAGGGAACGTTTGTAATTGCAGCAGAGAAGCCGCTTGACAAAGGTAAGTCAATAAAGTTTCAAGCAGACATCTACTGTATAAACATATCCCTGATCAGTATAAATCAAAGAGAAGGATTAATTCATGACGAGAGCACACACCATTGGCCAACATCCCAAGCCCCTCAAATGTAATGCTTTCATGTCGGTCGACACCCACCTCGTAGAGCTGGCGGAGGCGAACTATCTTTTCGCGCAGAATGCCGTTGCATGGTGGGCTTCTGTTTGGGAAATAACTTTTCATTCTATATATTTCGAGTAATTCAATTTTGGGTTGCTTGAAATAAGTCTGAGACAGAATATTGGCCTTGTGTCTTGGTTGCTCCATCATTGAAAGAGTCCAATAATCGGCAAATCGTTATCTTTATGTTCTGGATAGTTGCTGAAATAGAACCCTGATCGATACGACATGAATACAAGAAGTGAAAAGACGAAAAATGCGGGAGCTTAGATTCTTACCGGAATCTTCAAAAAAATGAAGATACGCCTGAAATTTTACAGCATATCCATGTACTCCTGCTCGGGTTCTTCAAATACAAATTCGCCATCCAAGGTTTTTGCTTTTGATTTCCCCTTTTTCCCTCCGTTCCGCAGAGGACCAGGGGTCTTTTTACCTCCCTTACCACCAGCATATTTTCGAGAACCTGTCTTATCTCCCTCATGGGTGCCGTCGCCAATTTTGAAAACAATACGAAGTGTAGATTTTCCACGCGTTTCGTATGTGATATCGTCATCGTCATTCTCAGGTAACACTTCATCTTGCACTTCAACCGTGCCCGTGGTCACTTCCGTATGAATCTCATCTTGTGGGAAAGGCAAGGTTGGGGGAAGAGCACAAACGAGTTGGAGGAGAAGCGGTATAGCAGCGCCCAATGCAGTTAGATGCAGCGTTTTATACCTTGATAGGGGGTAAATTGGGTTGACGAAGCAGAAGCCACTTAAGACTCACCCGTCTTTTATGATGACGTCTTTACATCGACGTAGATAGCATGCCAGGGAGGTCTTGCGCGTAATACATATGAGGTCTTTACCTTCTTTGTGATTAGAACGTGGTCCTGTGGCAGAAACAGAGGTTGGAACGGTCGGAAAGGGTCTTGGCGGTACAAGTTTGTTTATCCGCCGACGTTGATGTCCTTTGCCTTGGTCGTATTTCGAGGAACGATCCTTGTGTTCCTCTGTAATTTTGCCTTTACTTTTGGTACCCTCATTTGCGTTTGTCACGACCTCCGGCTCAAGGAGAGGTGGGTTTGATGTACTGGCCTGTGGTTCTGGGTCCTGTGCTGAACCCGAGACATCAGTCAACTTCATACGCTTCGCACCATCTTCCTGTTCAATATTCGAATCAAGCTTTCGTTTCATGAATCAGTCTTGATCAGCGGGACCGTTGTTGACAAGTTACAAAAGAGAAGTGAGACGGCGAAATACAGGCGCAAACAGAGGAAATTGATTGGCAACGTCCTTTCCTTTTTTTTTTCTCAACCTCGACCTACCATCTGTGAATTTTCTGGTACTTCTAGAAAGCGCATAGGTCGTCGCCCACGATGAGTCAAGACATTGCGGAGCAGAATATCCAGATGTGGAAGGTCAAGAAGCTCATCAAGAGCCTTGATGCTGCCAGAGGGTACTACTTTTTCCTTTTTTTTCACTGACCGCCTAAGCGCTCATCGATCTTCCTTTGCGTTGTAGGGCTGGCACTTCCATGATAAGTCTTATCATTCCTCCGAAAGTGCGTCTTGATCGATGTGTCTGACTTTCGCTGATGTTCATGCCACCCATGTTCAGGATCAAGTATCGCGAGCGTCCGCCATGTTGACGCAGGAATATGGAACGGCATCCAATATCAAATCTCGAGTCAATCGTCTCTCTGTATTGGCTGCTATTACCAGTACTCAGCAAAGGTTGAAACTGTATAACCGAGTTCCTCCAAATGGTCTCGTACTTTTTGTAGGAACCATTTTGACCGACGAGGGTAAGGAAAAAAAAGTGTCGTTCGACTTTGAACCTCACAAACCCATCAACACGTATGTCTCCGCTTTTTTTTATATCGTCCTATGTTCCGATCGATACTTCAGGTCGCTTTATCTATGTGACAACAAGTTTCATACTGAAGCTCTTTCTGAGCTCCTCGAATCTGATTCTCGTTTCGGTTTCATCGTTATGGATGGTAACGGTACCCTCTTCGGTACTCTTTCCGGAAACACTCGAGATGTGATTCACAAATTCACTGTCGACTTGCCAAAGAAGCACGGCCGTGGTGGTCAATCTGCTCTCCGTTTTTCACGTCTTCGAGATGAAAAGCGTCACAACTACGTCCGAAAAGTTGCAGAATTAGCTGTTCAGCACTTTATCACCAACGACAAAGTAAATGTTACAGGTTTAGTGCTCGCTGGCAGTGCCGATTTCAAGACGGAACTCAGCCAGAGTGATATGTTTGATCAGAGGCTCGTGGCAAAAGTGATTAAAGTCGTCGATGTCAGTTACGGCGGTGAAAATGGGTTCAATCAGGTATCTACGATCTTACAGTATTTCCGACAGGGAAACTGATCCTTTTGTATATTGGCTATCGAACTTGCTGCCGAGTCGCTGGCCAACGTGAAATTTGTACAAGAAAAGAGACTTATACAAAAGTATTTTGACGAGATCAGCCAGGACACCGGCAGGTACTGCTTTGGAGTTGATGACACTCTCAAAGCCCTTGAGCTGGGCGCCGTCGAAACACTCATTGTCTGGGAAAATCTTGACATCACTCGATATGTGCTTCGCAATGCTGCAGGAGGTATGACATTTCGCAAGACACGCACTCTTGTTCTGATAATCATTTTCTTTAGAGGAGATCATTGTTCACGCAAACAAAGAACAGGAGAAAGATCGCGAAAAATTCACGGACAAATCTACCGGTCTAGAGATGGAACAAGTCATCGAACCGCACTCCCTCCTTGAATGGTTTGCTGATAAATATAGGGAATTCGGTGCCAATCTTGAATTCGTAACAAATCGCTCCCAAGAGGGAGCTCAGTTCGTCAAGGGTTTCGGTGGGATTGGTGGCCTTCTCCGCTACAAGCTGGATTTGCAGATCCTCACGTCTATCGACGACGAGGAGGAGGAGTTCTATTCGGATGATGATGGTGGTATCTGACGGTATTGCTGGCTCTTCGGAGCCCCGTCCATTGAGGGTACGCCGGGCGGGGCGGATGGCAGGGGTGGTGTAGTCTCTGGGGTTTATGGTGTGGTTGACATCGTTGGTAGGTGTGATTTGGTATGTGAGGTGTGCGACGATAGATGGGCTTCGACAATTCTCATGAAGATGAGAACTTATATTCAACAGGTGGGAAGCAGGCATGACGGTCAATGGTTTGTCTTTGTTGGTTGCACGGCATTGAAGCTGTGTGGGGTTTTGGGCTGTGTTATCAAAGATTGTCCGTTTGCGTACTTCAGGCTGCCTTTCGACATTCTCCAGGTTACGGATCAGGTTTGTCAAGCTTATTTCAAACGCCTTGATCTCTACTTAACCGGTCTCAATTCGTAGATATTCTTGAGTGTACTTCGTTGTGTTTACGCAATTTAAAACAGAGGCGTAACGAGTAGATACAATAAATTGCTTGCTGTGTCCTTTGTGCGTGGTCAGGCATGGAACTTCTACCTATGTGAGGACGAGGTGTAAATACTTACGACACAGGTACAGGTTGGCTGAGTCCTGATGACCGCCTCTACGATGAGTCCACGTTGGTTTAACTTCAGGTCTCCAGCTGAAAACCCTTCAATCGCGGCATGAAATCGTTACAAGGCAACATCATAACCGCGACGGGAGAGCGTGAAGGAGTATAGGGTGCTATTGGGTATATGTATAGAGGTGCCAGAGATTGTAAGCAGTTTGTAGGTGCCTACGACAGTCCATCAGAGATTGGGACGGGCATTGAGTTGAGTACGGACGCGTACTGACGGCTGACCGGTCGACCGGTGACCCAGACGAGTCGCTCAGAGTACGAACAACACTTGTGCATGCGTTCCGTAGAAAAAAGGTGTGTGCGTCCTTTCAGTGGCCATGTACAAGTTGTCGCTACTATGTAGCGCAAACACAAAGCTTGATATTTATTTGGTACACAATAGTAAGGAAGAAGATAACGGAAACAACGAGTGTGTATGCAGGATACGAGCTATAATGGATCAGCCGTGTCTTGTATTTGGTGGGGCGGTTCTGCAAACGAAAATGACGAGAAAATAGGTAATTGAAATCAATTAAAATAATAGTTCTCGAGGTTCAACTTCGTTTCTCATCCTTTCGAATTGGGAACTGAATCCCAACCCAGGCCCAAGTCCATGACCAGACCCAGACCATCCATTGGAAGATGGAGGATCAATGATGAGCTCCGAGAATTCTGAATGAGATGACCCCGAAGAGGACGAGTCGTAATAATCGTCTACCCATGGGTCGTTCTCCATCTCGGAAGGAATGGTGGCAAAGAGATCATTTGAAGGAGAATTGTGAGAAAGGGAAGATGACGGGGGAGATGACGAGACGAAACTCGATGAGAAGTCGAGAGTGGGTAAAACTAAAGACTCGGAGGGGTCGATCATTTCCACACCCGAGCCTCCGAAGACACCCAGCCCAAGGGATTCGTTCGAGGACTGATCCTCTTCAGATGACCTGAAAGACACAGACTCCATTTCCGTGAGCCCTTCATCCTCCTCGTGGAGCACATCCTCAAGAACACACCAACCCGTCCCACTCTCCCCGATGACACTTCTCACTTCGGCTTTTGACCACCCTACAAATTCAACCTTCAAAATCGTGCACACACCTTCGTCACTAGCATCACTGTCGCCGGATTTATGTCGCTTCCTATGATGATGTCCTTGCGAAAAAGCGGAACATCGCACTCCGCGAGCCCATACATTTGCCTGATCCAGGCGGGTGAAAAGCGTTGAAACGCGCAATGAATGAGTGGCATGAGACGCATGCAACGAGGCAATGTATGAGAGCGGTGGTAGAAGCTTTGGCTCTTGAGATGGCCCTGGACGAGAAGGCAACGGACCAAGAGGCAAAGGGGTACGGGACGTTGGGGTAGGTGCGAGGGGGATGAGTAAGTAAGTAGTGACGGGAGCAACAGCAACAGCAGAGAAGTAATGCTCGGCTTCCTCCTGAAGCTCTGTCAACTTGATATGTTCCACATTGGCCAAGGCCTTGCGCTTCAGAGCTTTGTGGAGAGGTTTGATCATCTCCTTGGTCTTCTTGACCTTCTCGACGGCATTAGGAGCCACCAAGCGCTTGCGTTCGTGACGTTTCTTGAGTTCGAGGTCCAAGTCAGCCTCGTAGAGGGCTCTTACGGCGACCGGAACGTTCTCAGCCAAATGCTGGAAGATGGGACGTCCAGTACTGAAATTCCTGGCCATCCCAAGTCCGACTTGAGCGACACCTCCGAAGCGAGGGGGTACGGGGCCATGTCCACGGGGTAAGAACATATTTGCTTGGCGTTGGAGTGCATTATTCCTGAGAGAATAACGGACTGCAGTGGATAAGCGACTTTGAATGGTGCTTGCACGAAGAACGGAGGTGTGCAAAGAACGAGAACCTATGGTGTCAGGTAGATGATGAGTGGGTACTTTTAAACCGGGAGCAGTCAAGTGAGTAAAGAATTTTTGGAAAAGATTCCGTGAGATTGAGAAGAGCTTGTTTGTGGGATTTCGTGGTGCTGTTGGTCCTGACGGAAGTGGAGGGGGAGCATGTAGAGCTGCTTGACCACTGCGAACAGAAGAAAAGAAATGTATAGATCTTGTTTGTGTGTTGGTAGCAGTACCTCCGCCAGGCCCATTATGCCCCCCGTGAACGAGGGTATTTGAGCCTTTGCGGGCAGTATTCCGCAACCCTTGAGATGTGTATTGCATCATGATGGGCCGGTAGAGGTGGTTTAAGGTCGTACTCTATGGACCTGCGTTACGTTCTTTACAATTTGCAATGAGCTGATGGTGGTTTGGGTTTGGGTCTTGTGGAACACCACAGTGGTCATTGCCCGCTTGCCGAGTACTTGCGTCGCTGCTGCCGACATTAGGTAATGCCGAAGGAATTGCCCGACGTGTCGTTTGCTGTAATTCGATACTCCTCTTGCGACACACACCTCTAATACATATAACTCATTATAAAATGATGCCACCTCGAGCGCGTACTTCTGCTGCTATCTCGTTTGTAGACATGCAAATGGATTCTGACGTGGACATAGAAGATCAATTTGAGCAGAACTCAGCTGCAGATGAAGGCGAAGAGGGAGATGAAGTCGAGACCAGTACAGAAAGATGAGGGGGAGGTAAGTCGCGCAATCGTTCCGCAATAATGCAACTAACCATCCCCACTGTCCAAAGTAGAAAGAAGATGATGGTCCATCTACAAGTGTTACAGGCCGGCCATCATTGAGAATTCGGCTTAAGCTTCCAGCGACTAATGTTATAGGATCGAGCAATAGTGGAGGGCTACACGGGCTTTCTCTCGGTTTCCCTCTCTCTTTCCCTGTGACATTCGCCTTTTTTTCAGTAATCTTTTGACCTGATGAAGTCATAGAGTCATATTCATCCGCTACGCATTTACCTGCTCATTGCTGACAATGGCACAACTCCTCAGTCAAGGTTATTCGGGATATTGACATTGATTCTGAGGACCCCCACTTCATCCTCAGGTGCGTCAGACGATGAAGCGTATTCAGTGCATGAAAATGGATCCCTTCTAGCCCAGACTCCATCTCCAGGCCCTAAGCCCATGACTACACGTCAGGCGGTGTTAGCAGCGAATGTCGTAGATCCATCTCGTAAGATTCATCACCTTCTGTCTAATTACAATTATTAACTCGCAACCCAAGGTTCAAAAAGCAAAAAAGAGGAATCTGAGCCAGAAAAAAATAGAGAATGAGAATGTATCTAGTTGCTTTGCTCATGATTTTGGCCATTCTCAAAAATATTTTCTAGATGGAGACTCTACTCAAAAGGCAGAGTAACCCGAAAAATAGACGTACGAGAGTTCTCGACGACTGGTCGGCCATGTATTCCGTATCTGAGTTTCATACCCCTAAAACCGAAACCGAAAGTAATGCTCAGACTCTAAATCGGGACGGGCATGAAGGTGAGGCTATGTATTTAGTGTCCGAGGAAGTGAGGCCTGTTATGTATCAATGGGTTTCCTTCTTGCGAGCGGCCCCCCCCTCTTCACGAAGTAAAGTGGAAATGGAGATCTCCTTTTCCATACCTCAGGTTCTCTTTCCGCTTCTAAATGAACAGGAACCTCCAACCACCTCTGGCAAACAATTGACGGAAACCCGGATTGCAAGAGGACCTGGGATATGTAAAGTCGAGGGATGTGGGCAGCCCAGGAAATATAGGGTTCCCAGAGATTGGACGACTGGGGCTTGTAATTCGACACATCTTCGAATTTTGGCAAACCGGGTTTAAGACCTCTGACTTGATAACTCATTCGGGCTGTCAAGATACTATAAAAATCATTGGCTAAATACTAAGTTCTCACTGCACTGCCGCTTGAGTTCAGAGACGACTTTGATTCTACCGTACCGTCGCACATAAAATCCAATACAAATTGTTAGTATTCAACTTAGTAGGAAGGTGGATATCCTGAACTCAGTAAACTTTGTGTATGTATGACGGACAACAAAGATCTGCTCGTTGGCTCCATTTCTAAAGCCCAAGAGCTGTGAAGAACTCAAAGAATGTGAACAAAGCGACCCATGGTTCAGTATAATTAGCCATGATAGAATTCGTGAACTGGGTCATTATAAATATCCGTAGACATGATAAGTCCATCTCAAGAGTCGAAAATAATATCTAGTCAACAGCCCCGCGGAATTGGATAGTGAAAAATAAGCATCGAGTAATTTTTTTAGCAACCCTCTTCACCTTTCTTCCTCCCTAAAAAATTGCACTCTACTAAAAGAGATACAAGGTTTCTTCCGCCTTCCGCATCCGAATCTGAATAATAATCAAGAAACGTCCAACCTCGTATCCTGGGCTCCTCTGGCACAGTTTGCGATTGCTTCTCGGCATCTACAGGATGTCCAGCGAGCTTATCGAGAAGCCAGACTCCCAGCTTGCTATTCACACCTTCCACGCCAAGGCCCCAAGCTGGCCACCCGAATCCCTTTGCAACGACCGACGGGGGTGCAAGGGGGAAAGATGCTGCTGAGAAGTATGAAATAGGTAGAGTGGGTTGCGCAGTTGGTGCAAACGGAGAGACAAGGTTTTGCGTGGCTCGTTGCACCTTTTCCTGAATGGAAAGGAAAGAAGGTATAGAGTACCTGGAAAAGAAGTGGTGATGGAATCGTTATGATCTGAGATAAGGTCCACGATGTGAAGAGGAAACGCCTACCAGTCCTGCGTCCTTACGATAGTACCCTTGAGCTCCCACTCGAACCCATTCTTCTCGCTATCAGGCCACGTCGTCGGATGAATACCAAGCCCTTCTAGCCCGTTCTCCCAACCAGAGCCGTTCCCACCAAATCGACTCAACATGACTACCTTCCCTCGTACCTCTCCCAGTTTCGGTATGCGGTTCTCGAGGAACCACATTCCCTTATTAACTCCAGTCTTCGCTTGTATTTTAGATTCGTCCCATCCTCCAGGCCCATGAATAATGGTATTTCTTACAAGCTGTGAAAAAAATGGAGCAGGAGTAAAAGCAAAATCCTCCTGCTTTATGGACATGACAATAGTCTCTTTAGCGCCGATTGGAGATGTTAAGAAAAGAAATATATCATTAAGGATAGACGTGAAGGGAGTTTGCTGGGGCCAGAGTCCGTGGTATGCAATTAGTTCGTGTTTATCGGTCGTACCCAATGGTGAAGGCGGAGGAATGACAGCGAGTCTAATATCAATGATACGAATTCCACCATGTAGCTGTGTACTTAAAGGAGTCGACTCGGATTGGCATTGAGAAATGGGCCAGCCATAAAATGCCATCCTATGTATACAAACAAAGGGTTGGGAGTGAATATCCGTAGGGGTAGAAAATACAACGTACGTGTCATGTGTACCTACAAGAAGAACATCAGACGTGGCCATATGAAGAAAGTATCTTATGACATACCAGGAAGCAGGAGAGATGAAAGCGGAACATGGTCCGGCATGTCTGACAGAAAGGACGCTAAATTGCGACGATGGAGAATAACTATCTGGTGATATTTACGCGTAACCTGTCATCTACCATTATTTTCAACAACTTTTGGATGAGAAGCGGAGTTTATACCTTGAAAGAGAAGATACGCCAGATAGAGTCATGGGGGAGAGGTACAACATTCCATGATGCTGTGAATATGGTCGAAAGGGAGATTTTATGACCCACTGGGTCAAAATGCCATCCCTCTTTCAAGATCAGTGGTGCTTTCTCATTATCGGAAAAGGCCAGTTTCGGTACATCCGTGCAAGAATGAGCACGTAGAACAAGTTCACCCCTGGGAAGTTTCGTGGTCAGACGGCAAGACGGTTGGAGGACCAGGTTAGTCGACGGTCGTGACGACGTTGGGTAAGTTTCGGCGATAATTGGCTCGCCTGTCAGATTTCGAATAGTAACGATCATGGGTATATTCGTGTCCAGTGAAGTCAAAGTGGCTGCAGATAACCTGATGTCGTTCTTATAATAAGTCGTTGCTCCGGCCGCATAACGTATTACATCGTGGGAGTGAAGCTCATTCATCTTACAACGCCTGAGGTCCTCACAATGGAGGCCAAGGTCGCCAATTTTGTCCAGGGAAAATATAGGTTTCTACCACCAGGGCAGCGACAAGGAGCTCGACTGCAAATAGTAATACGTCGAGTTCTTTTATTTATTACACTGTTCTCCATTGCCGTAACCCTATCGACGTTTCTCTCAACACCATGGTCCTTGACTGGCACATCTAAAGTCACCTTCAATACTGTTGATCCCGCAGATGAATGGCAAGACAATGTCTATCCACTTCGTGTCCAAACACCGTGGGATATATCTACCGATTACTCGTATCCACGAACTCTGGAGTACGACGTCCAAGAGGGTACATGGTTGCGGCTCGATGTTCACCCTACCAGTGGTGATGTGGTGTTCGATATGGTCGGGGATCTATACTGTCTTCCCGGTTCTCATGCTTTGCAGCCACGCTCGACTGGTCTGATCAAAGCTCTCCCAATTCTACTAGGCATTCCCCATGACTCGGAGCCTCATTTTTCGCCTTCGGGAGATAGACTTATTTTCAGGAGTGATGCTGAACTAGGTGTGGAAAACATCTGGGTCATGGAATGGAAAGGTTGTGAACAGATGGATGTGAGGACTTTGGAAAGAAGTGCTAAAGATTTGCGCGTAGCGCTCGGTCAGCAAGCTGTGGAAGAAAAACTGCTGGCTCAGGGTGTTGCGGAAGAACCTCAGAGGAAGGTGAATAGATTAATCAGAGAAGGTCGTTTTCGCGGTAAGGCCCAAGTTTAAGTAATATGCCATGTCCTTTATTGATCCCTTTTGAAGCACATCGGGTTACAAATGAGACGTTTAGATGGTTCAGCGAAGCTCGTTTCCATCCCTCCGGTACTAAAGTCATTGCCACCAAGCGATATACCTCCGGCCGTTCATTGGGCGCAGGTGAAGGATGGGAATATTCTGTACCTTCCGTCAGCGCTCTTCGTGAAGGATTAGCTTCAACTATTGAGGCGGGAAGTGGTGTCCGCCGCGTCAGTCGTTCGCTTCCACGGGGTTGGACTTCACAACAGTATGGTGATCAGCAAATTGGCCCGGAGCAACTTATTTGGAATGGAGATGATAGCATCATATATTCAAAGGATGTGGTGGACCCTAGTGAATTCACTTATAGCGGAGGTGAAGTTCCTCTGCTTTCTGCGCATGTGCCCTACTTTCCAAGAACTGACCTTTATTTCGGTGTTACTAGATGTTCACAAGGGTATATTTGCTATATTCGAGCACAATCTCACCTCTGGCACAACCAAGACTTTAGTGGATGCATCTCCAGGAGGTGCAAGTCGTCCAGAGCTGTCTCGAGATCGACGCACTCTTGCATTTGTACGCCGTGTTAGAGATAAAGAAGCTTTGGTACTGTAGTAAGTGATCTGTACCTGTAGTAACATTTTGGCAAACCCTGAGCTGCTTGATTTCTAGTGACCTTGAGACTGGAACCATCCACAATATCTGGCATGGGCTCACATACGATGCCTCTGCGATCTCGGCCCCCATGGGCACATACCCTTCCTTTGCATTTACACCAGATGACTCCGCTGTTGTTATTTGGGCGGCAGGACAAATCTATTCTGTACCATTGACTGTCAACCAGCGAGGTGAAAAATTAGCGTCCTTGACCCCTCCATACCCTATACGTTTCACTGCTCATATTGAAAAACGACTGGCGGAGACTCGACGTGGTGGAACCAATGTCGTTGGAGTAGAAACTCAGGACACCCAAAAAGTATCATCGTTCAAAGAACTCCGAGTTGATGATAAAGGGTATAAAGCAGTATTCCGAGCGGGTGCCGTCACTTATTGGCAGGAAGTCGGGAAGAAAATTCCGACGAAGGTTCCTGTCATCGATAATAATGCTCCATATTATTCGCCCACCTTTGTTCATGGCGAGGATCAGCTTGTTCTCCACGCTCGCTGGTCTGATTCCGATTTCACGACGTTCGAACTGGCCGACATAGGAGCCGGAATGGCGTACGAGATTCGAGGTCTGCCTTTTGGAAGGTACTTCTCGCCGACCCTTTGTGAATGTAGCGGCTCCAAGAGACAAATCGCCTTTCTCAAGAGTAGTGGGACTATCCTTTCAGGGGATATTGTTGCGACTGCCGGAGCAGGGCTCTATGTCGGAGACATCGTTCTTCCATCTTCAGGCTCGAGGAAAATTCAAAACGTCACTATCACCAATTTACACTTTGTGCCCTCGGAAGTCGACACGAACGATCGTCAGGCACATATCCGCTTCCTCGATGGGAACAAGAAACTACTTGTCCACCAGAGCACTCGGGCCTTCACTATCGATCTCGAAGTTGGACCTGACAAGTTGGGACTTTATCCCCACAAAACCATCGCTTCAGGCAAAATGTGCACCGAGTTAGTTGTTTCTCCTAAGCAGGAAGGTGAAACCATTGTTCCAAAGACTATCGCTTTCGTGGAGGCCTTCGACGTATACATCACTTTGGGAAAGAATGTCAAAGATGAAGAACCTGTCTGGTCTAAACCCGGCAACGCCACGAATGGGTTAATTAGATTGAGCTTGGATGGAGGTCATGATATCACCTGGACAAGAGATGGGAAGAAAATATTTTGGTTCTTGGGTGCGTTGAGTACTCAAATCATCTTCTTCCAACCATTTCACGTGTGCACATAGGTCCATACTTGCATTCCTTGGAGATCTCCAAACTTATGCACTGTTCTTCCCAAATCAAACATGATCGAAACACTTTTGGCATTTCCTGCGTCAAAAATTTAGCGGAGTACCAACGAATTGATATCGAACACCCGACGGACATTGCTAGGTTAAAGAAAGAAGCAGAACAAGTGTCTCATATTGCCTCGAACAACTTCGACCTGGTGGTCATCACTAATGCTACCCTCTTGACTATGGAATCTGGCAACCCTGAAGCTGATTTGATTCGCAATGGGGTTTTGACCATCCGGGCAGGCGTCATCGAATATGTAGGCGCTTCCCTTAATTACACCCCGCCTACCGGGGCGACCATGATCGACGCAGAAGGAGGTGCGGAATTCGACTGATTGTCTATATGTTCTGACGATGTCACAGGATATATTATACCTGGATTCATCGATGTGCACGCCCATTGGTTCGGTTTTAGTGATCGATTCCCAGCCAAATCATGGGAAATGCAGACTTTCCTCGCGTATGGTATCACTACACTTCATAAGTAAGTTATCTAAAAGTCTCGTTTGAGTGATTCCCTTTATGAACGTTAGTTTATCAGTCCCAGTTCACATAACGTCGATGGTTTCTCCGAACGGAGTCGTATTGAAAGCGGCTTTATGGTTGGCCCTCGCATCTTCTCTGTTGGCGACGTTATATACGGCGCAGCCCTCGATATCCACCAAGAGATTGTCAATATGGACGAAGCCGTTTCGGCTCTGGTAAGGATCAAAGTCGAGGGCGGACCTGGCAGCATCTCTTACAAGAACTATAACATTCCATCGAGGTTCGTGAAGGATAATCAACTTGAGAAAGATTATAGTTGATCTTTCAAATAGAGCCTCGCGTCAGAGGTTGTTGAAGGTAGCTCAGAATATGAGCATGTTGTGTGTGCCTGAAGGAGGGATGAATTACGACTGGGATTTAACATACATCATCGATGGTCTGCCCTCTCGTTTATCTTCCAAGTTGAACCATTTTTTGATTTTAGCACCTTGCTCTCAAGGAATGACGACGGTGGAACATGCTTTACCTATCCCGACTCTGTACGACGATGTTCTTACATTGTATGCGCTTAGTGGCACCGGGTCTACACCTACCCACATTGTCAACTATGGTGGTGCGTGGGGCGAGCAGCTGGTATGGGCCACTCAAGATGTACCAAATGATCCCAAGTTCGTCAGCCATGTCAAACATAAGCCAGTTAGTTACTCATCTTCATCTAGGCTACGACGTTATACTAGACATGATATTTTGGAAACCTTGTCCGAGTCCACCTCGCGACCGATGAACTGTAAGGGTTATCGCCCACCCAAGATACCTCTTTCCCCCTGGCTGACCGTCATATTATAAAGCATTCGCTCTCTTCAATACATCACGTTCGGTCGCATCCATGGTTCACAAAGGTTTATTGGCTAACATAGGAGCACATGGCGAAGCGCCCTTGGGCGTGAACTATCATGCAGAAATGGGATTCACTGCGAAAGGTGGCTTGAGTAATTACGAAGTAAGTTTCATTAGTTTATCGATTTCTTTTCCTACAACCTTCCTTACTTACGTTTGCAAACAGGTGATACAGGCAGCAACAGCTTCTGGTGCCAAGACCCTCGGAATGTTCCCATCGTTGGGGTCTCTCTCACCTGGAAAACTTGCTGATTTCATTGTTTACCCACCTGATGTTGACCTATTGGAAGGAGACGTCAGTCAAAAGACTCTTGAACTCAAGTTAGTCGTGAGGGGTGGACGGATTTGGGAGGCGGAAACGATGGTAGAGGTTTGGCCTGTCAAGGGAAGGAAACAAAGCATGCCTGCATTCAATGCTGAGTAACCTAATCAGATTTTGTGGCCCTTGGACTGAATTATAATTGATGTTTGTCAATCTTGTTAACCACATCTTGGGATTCAAATGAACTCTGTCACTGCCATCATGAGTACTGGATACTGGTTGCAAGCTTGAGATGACGACAATGGCTGGTGCCAGGTGGCAACTTGATGAGACGACTGCGTGCAAATTTACTTGGTAGGTTTGGATCCTTATAGTGCTAGCTTCGAGGTCCAAACCGCTACAGGGTGTGCTTCAAAATCATACTTTACTACCTACCCTCGGGCTTTTAGTGTTGGTGCGTCTTGCAACTTGAACTTAGAACCGTGGGAAAGATGAGGATCGTGCGTTGATGAACCTACTGTATCCTTTCGATCCGCCTAATCCGGCAGTGATTGGACAGACAATGAATTGACTGCATTTAACATCCAAGCTGACACCGTCGATGCTGGCACTTTCTTCAACACAGGACAACTACCTGATCCCGTTGTGTCCCCGGTGATTCTTGCCAACGAAAGGCGGCCCCAGGGACCCTTGGCCAAAGGCGATAGATTGTTCTTTCACTACATGAAAGATGCTGTGAGAGGAGAGGAGTCCTTAGTCAACGACTTTGCTGCCTTTATCTTGGGCATGTTCGAATATGACGAGCCAGAACGTATCATACATCAACGGAAGGAGTTATCCTTCGTCATGTGCGGTATGACGGTTGATGCAAAGCCCGATGTTTGTGTAATGTCAGCGTCCGAGTATCTTCTTCTCGTCCAGGAGGATAGGGTTCGTTGTTCTTTTCTCTTTAATTTTGCCTGTCTGAACCCATCTTATATAGTATGGTACTGACCGCACGGATCCTGAGCCACAACTTATCGCTGAGGCTATTGCGGCCTTCTATCAGAATAATCTACGCCGCAAATTGGCCGGCCGTCCTATGGTGAATTCACAAATCATTCCCGGCACCACTATGGTTGGCGTTGTGCCCATATTCTATCGCATCCCCATCACTGCAGAGCTGGTCCAATGTGTTCAAACTGGGAGGTATCCATATCAGACGACCATAGTGCAGAGATGCATTCCACCGGTCCCGGATCCAGATGCCTACCCTGAAGAAGGTCTAGTCTCTCTTGCCAATCGAGTTGTCGTTTTGAAGCGTTTAAATCTTTCGTCGTGAGTCTTGTTAGTCTTTGTCTTCCCTTGCACCGATTAACTTGTCTTGTTGTCCAGGGTGCATGATCCACGGTTCAGCTTGTTCATTGTTCATAGATAGTAGGATGGGTTGGTGCTGTTGTTTAGTTCCAGGATAGTAAGGACTATTGATGGGTTGTAGTAGTATACAAAGAGTCAAGGTACATCATTGGATTATAAACAAGAATAGCCAGGCTCAAAGGTGGCCACGCTCCGCATTCCGCGCACTCTTGCATTTTGATGAGCTTATATAAAAAAATTTCGGGCTCACCATTTGGATATGTCGGTACATTAGGCTCAATCAAATCCCCTCTCGCTCGTACCAAGATCGTTCACAAGTGGACAAGTGGACGATCTTGGTACGAGACTAGGAGGACATCTGGGTCCTGCCAATTCGGCGAACGATCGGCCAAAAGAGGCACAACTCGGCATATTGGGATCGTTGAACCGCGTGAGTGATTGTCTCATACCTTTGAAGTAGAACACCTTAAGTGCAACAATATTGGGTACTTTTGAGCCTCCATTGCATGCAGTCGGTGTGTACGATTTTTTTGTAGATTCCTTACGTAAGGCATCTATACGTTGGGTGTTTATCTGCTCGGAGCTTGCTGTGAAGTTGACTTTTCACTTCATTCTCCCATGTTCTGTACATATGCAATATTTCCTACTCTAAAAGTTGGTCCTCGAATAGCATGGTCATTTACTAGATCCTCAGAATGTCAATGGGTCCCTTTGAAGCGGAGTAAATCTTGCTTTGATTGTAGTTGTAGTTATTTAGCGTCTTTTTATGTAATATTCATAGTGTGTCTTGCTTCCTCTTTGTTCAGGCTCTTAGACGTTATAAACGCCAATGTCGCGCCCACAAGATGACAGGAATCAAGAGGCTACTGTCTATCTGGTAAGTCTCTCTAAGTATCTACGAATAGAACCACTTTTGACTAATAAATGTTAGGGGAATCTTGACGAGCGGTGTACAGATGCGCTAGTTTGGGAGTTGATGCTACAGGCAGGCCCAGTTGGTGTGTTATATGCACTTTCTGATGACTTGCTTTATGTTAAGTCAAAAAAATTTAGTGAATGTCCACCTACCTAAGGACCGCATTTCAATGGCTCACCAAGGGTATGGATTCAGCGAGTTTTTAACAGAAGAGGACGCAGAATATGCTTGTAAAATCATGAACCAGATCAAGTTGTGGGGGAAGCCTATACGAGTTAACAAGGTTCGTTGTCATAGCTCAGCTGTGGAACGCATCTTTTCAGAATGCTGATCAAATTTCCAGGCCTCTTCGGATAAAAAGCAATTGGATGTTGGCGCAAACCTGTTCATTGGGAACTTGGATGAGAATGTTGACGAACGATTACTATACGACACCTTCAGCGCTTTCGGAATAATGGCAACGACTGCCAAGGTATGATGGCCTTCTCTAAAGTTGACAAACTTTCTGACTGTCGTGATAGATTGCTCGAGACCCAAGTTCAGGAACGTCGAAAGGCTATGGTTTTGTTTCGTATACAGATTTTGAATCCTCTGACGCTGCTGTTGAGTCGATGAACGGCCAATTCCTGATGAACAAAGCTATTACCGTCCAGTACGCCTTCAAAAAGGATGGCAAGGGAGAGCGTCATGGAACTGCAGCAGAACGATTACTTGCTGCGCAAGCCCGGAAAAATAATGCCTTACCCGTTGCCGCCCGCCCTCCGCCTGCTCCGATTGCTTTTGGTGCACGACCGCCAATGCCTGGCTTCCAAGGACCTTACCAAGGTCAATTTGCAGGTGTCCTTGCACCACCACCACCACCACCTGGTTTTGCTCCACAACAAACCATGATGGCTCCTATGCCCATGGGCATGCCTCCTCCAATGGGTATGCCAATGCCACCTCCTCCCCCAGGAATGCAGATGTACGGTGCTTTTCCTCCGCCATCAGGATTCGGTCAGTTTCCTCCTGGTCCTCCACCACAACCCCCCCAGTATTAGCCTTATTTATAATATATTGCTTTGTGTAACATTTTGAAAAATTCTAACTCGCCGTTGTCACGTGAATTCTACCTCTTTCTTCTCATGGCAACATCATCAGTTGTAAGTGTATGGAACGATAACAACAACATATCTCAGCAACTAATGACTCTTCCCAGTCGAAAGCAAAGCCAACTGCAACAGCGGCATCACTTGATGCTCTAAAAGAGAAACGCGCTTGGGATGTAGCGATCGGTCCTGCGAAATCTCTACCCATGCAAGCGTTCATGCTGTACATGTCGGGAGGAGGCGTCCAAATCTTCAGCATAGGCATCGTATTTATGTTATTACTATCACCGTTCAAGAATATTGCTGGTATCAATGAAGGTTTACATTTCCCAATGCCCTTTGTCAATTGGAACTTTTGATTCTAACTTGTTTTTTTTTTGTTGTCTTTTCCAAGCTTTTGCGCAGCTTGCACCCTCGACAGCAGAAAAACCCAAGTCAATATTGACGCTACCGTTACAAAAAATTGTCTTTCTCCTTTGTAATCTTCTTACTCTTGGGGTGGGTCTATGGAAGTGTCGGTCAATGGGCCTTCTGCCCACAGGGACCGGCGATTGGCTTGCATTCGAGACCAGAGGCGTGGTACGTTTGACCTATGTTTCTTGAACTATTCATCTGTTTGGCTTTAACATTCGTGTTTTATCATCAGCCACTGGAGATCTCATTGTTCTAAATACCATGACTGTATGAGGAAAATACCATAATCACCTTGCTCTACAGGCCTCGTTCAGAACTTTTTGTACAACTCCCCTGCATACCTCCTTACGCCTGTAAACATCACCACAGAACCTGTGGTTCAAAGAAACAATACTTTTCTTCGGTCACTCAGAAATAGCGATTGGCAGTCAGATACAGCCAGTCTCGTCCGGAATCCACAGATACTCGTAGTGTGTGCCCTTGCAACATACTCTACCTTGGACGAAATGGCGGGGCCACTGTCCTCTATGCTGAGTCTGCCCTGTTGAGGGTTGAATGGAAACAGAAATTGGAAGAAGCCTTTAGCTTGCGAAAGGTCGTCCAGGAATCGAACAAGGTGTTTGAAATTGAGAGCCTCAGTGTTGAGTTTCTTCACCAGGAACTGGTCCAAATCCCCCTGGATTGACTGAAGGGGTATTCTTTACTGACGAGTGCTGGTTAACAGACCGTTGACATGGTTAATAGTTTAAAATTGATGTGAAAATTATACTTACCAGTAACTGGAAGTGCACAGCTCAGTTTGCATGGCTGCCCCGAACAATCATGGCATCACAAAATAGCGCTTAGCATCGATCGACTAGACAACGATAGACAACGGTTAATAACGGTCAACGACTTTGACCATGACTTCAACCATAACCAATGGTTAACAACCGTCCAACACTGGTTATGATAGTATTACTATACAAGCAGAGGCTAAGTACAGCTCTACAACCGTGGCTCTACGGCGCTGTATATTTGACATACAAATCTCTTGGAGGGACAAATCGACTGCCGCCCTCAACATAAAGTTTGCATGTCTAAATGACTGATACCTACCGGAGGTCCAGCGACGCCATCCTCAACTCTTGATGGCCAGGCAACGATATATTTATCAGTTATCTTTTTGCCAGGGTTTGTCAGTCATAGCGAATAAACGGCGTCTCTGTTCCTTTGATTGCGAATCCACCTCCAGTGGACGTTGTCATGAAGGAGAGGGAGGAACTGGGGAATTTGGCGGTGCTTTGAAAAGAACTACAGAGATGAGATCAGAGTCAAGTCTAAGAAATGTGTGGAGAAGAGCACACATTTCTGCAAACGTGCTTGTTCCTACTTGACTACCTCTTCTTTGATTGCCCCCAGGACTTCGAAGGCTGAGACTTGAATACCAGCTTTTTCGAGCGCAGCCGCGATGACATCCACATCCACAACACCGAAGCACGAAAGTGAAGTTGACAGAGAAACAAGGACTATGCTAACAAATATTTGTGTCTCTTACGCCTGATCGAAATTTGAGTGGGTCACGGATTGAAAGGCAGCGAAACAAAGAATTCGACCCTAGTTATTGTTTTCAGATTACCTGATCCTCTGTTTAAAACCAGTTATTTGAGCCAACAATAGCTATTTCACTAATAACTTTTGAAACGTTTGAACTTTTAGAGATGCCGGGTATTTGGTAGACCGGACCGGACCGGACCTTTAAACACTAAGTTATCATTAACTGAACTAACTACATTGATAAATGCATCTTTTACTTTGCATATATGATATCAGGAAACACTATACCATTTACGACCGACACGCATCACAGGACATTGTGAACTGAACCATTTTGGTTTTCGTCACGCATCACAAGGACTTATGAAACATCGCCCAAGTTGAAAGTCGCAGGTAAAAAAAAGAAATTCTGGCGCTTCCCGCCTTTTTTGTGAACAGTTTTCTCGCACGTCACGCATCACGTCCCTTCGTGAACGCGTGAACACCAGTGCCAGTGAACTATGGGCGTCACGCATCACAAACCGTGAACGCGTGAACGATTGGTCGAAATAGTACAATACAGAATTTATTTGTAGTTGTTGATTAATTACACGAGCGGCCCTCTGGATTGTCCTTCTAGTGTGAATAATTTATCCTCCACGGCTATTGGAAACCCAATCAGACGGAAAGCCCTTTTGAAGGCGGTTATCCAGCGGGTCTCTTAGCGATCTACTCTGTAGTATACTTGGTTGGTGTTCCTAATCCACTCTGCCCGAGAACGATATCACGCAGTATCTCCTGTATACTATCTATTACATGACACAATCCTTCTGCCCGCAGAATCGGCATCAATTCATCTTTGAAGGCTTGAAAGTTCTCGTGTTACTAGACTAGTAGTTGTAAGCACTGAAGGTAGTCAAAAAGGTATCGTTTGGACTTTGAAAGTATCCCACGAAGGCCCCTGGCTGTTTAATTTACTTTCTATGACCTACTGATCCATCTCTTTGCCGCCTACTTTTGATTCTTGAAGCTACTACTAGTAGCGACCAATTGCGCCGACTGTACTATATTGTGCTTCCATTAAACTAGTACTTGCAACGCCGATATCGTCGCACCAGAATGCAAGCGTAAGTTTCATCTTAGAAGGTTTTGTCCGTACAGCCTCTCAAGATGTCTCGAAATCTGTCCCCCCCCACCCCGTTTTGGTCTTCATTAATCTTCATTCTTGGTGTCTGATCATGACCCAAGGCTTGCGGAATGATGTCAAAATTATGGGTCGTTGTTACAATTACCAAAATGGATGGCTTGCGAGGCTCTCATTAGGTCTCACTAGACTATGTGCGCAAATATATATATAGAGAGAGGCTTCACGTCCATTGACTACCCAACCATTTTCTTTTTTTCTTCCCCGCATACATATTTCACCTCTTCAACCCTCTTATCGAGTCTCAATGCCAGCCCAAAGCCGACTCTGCTTTTATGTTATCATCCTTCTTTTCACCATCTTCGTCGCTGTATCCTCTAGACCATCAGATGGCAGCAAGGCGACCGAGGTCACTGTTTTGAAGCATTTTGATCCCAGGAAGGCGTCGTATAAACATATGGAAGACCGCTCCTTGGATTCACATCGAGAAGAAGGAAAGGGAGGAAAGAACGAAAAGGACGACAAGGGAGGAAAGGGAGGAAAGGACGAAAAGGACGACAAGGGAGGAAAGGGAGGCAAGGGAGGCAAGGGAGGCAAGGACGACAAGGGAGGAAAGGGAAGAAAGGGAGGAAAGGACGAAAATGAAGAAAAGGGAGGAAAGGGAGGACAGGGAGGACAGCACGACAAGGGAGGAAAGGGAGGAAAGGACGAAAATGACGACAAGGGAGGAAAGGGAGGCAAGGACGACAAGGGAGGATGGGGAGGAAAGGGAAGAAAGGACGAAAATGAAGAAAAGCAAGGAAAGAGAGGAAAGGGGGGAAGTCCGCAATCGCCACACAAACCTAGGCCTTCCAAACACCATCACCATCATGATCACAACGATCATAACCAGCACCAACACTAGGTTTGGCCAGTTTCACTACTACCTACGTGAGTAAACGCGAAACTTGCGACGACTACTACTACTTACTCCCCATTTGGCTAAAATTCTGGATGTCTATTTATAGCGTTCTAGGCTAGGGATTTAGGCGCCTTAATCTCATGACATGGACACCCACAAATGGTCTTTTGAATTGTAACAAGTCGACCATTTGAACATTTCGATTCTTTTTGTTGTTTGTTGACATTTTGAACACTCAGAGTTGTTTCAGCCCGTAGACATTTTTGTATCGATGCATTGCAGTAACACGGACTTAATTTGATGACTTACTTGGTGTACTAAAATTGAAATCGAAGAAAGCTTATCCTCCCAAGGTTTGCTCTTGACGTATTGAGACAGAACAGTTGCATCCCAAATACAGTTCTTAGGTATACAGCACCAAAACCAAAACGAAAGGAGGAGTTCCAAGTGTATCAAGAAAAATAGACAGACTATAACTCATGATCGAATATTCATCGTCAACAGCAGATAAGCCTGTTTTAACTAGTTGAGCAGATAAGAAACGGCACACAAAAGGAGGAAAATAGGCAGTGTCGGATATATAACCAGATCGTGGCGTAAAGTGGATTCGTGAGTGACAAGCATAATGTAGAATGAGGCTGATTGTCAACGAGTCGTTCCTCAGAGGATAAGGCACAACTTTTTCCTGTTCTTCAGGACAGGAGGTTCAAGTGCAGCTACGATGGCCTAGGGGGAAGAAGAGTCTTTAAAAACCCCAACACCGGAACTAGCGCGGTGAAAGAACTCACCTCGTCGAACACGTTCTTCAAACCCTTCTGCGTCAGAGCCGAACATTCAACGTACTTGACTGCTCCAAGTTCTCTTGCAAGTCTCTCACCCTGTTCAAGCGCGACCGGCCTCTGCTTCTGCCTCGCCAACTTTTCTATTACTTGCGAGTCTTCCCTCAGATCAACTTGCGTTCCAACTATAAGGCACGGAACACCCGGACAGTGATGATGTACTTCTGGGAACCACTTTTCCTTCACGTTCTCAAAGGAGGCAGGGGAGGTTACACTGAAGCAGACCAGGAAAACATCTGTCTGTGGGTAGGAGAGTGGACGAAGACGGTCATAATCCTCCTGACCTGTGTCGCGTGCTTTAATAAGAAGCAACTAAAATTTTGACTCGTGAAAACGTACCAGCTGTATCGAACAATCCTAATGTATAGGGGTCCTCACCAATCATGACAGTAACCGCATAATTGTCAAAGACCTATGAGAGATGAGAATTCCTCTAGTTTATGGGGATGGGAATACTGTTACGTACTGTAGGAACATATTCACTGGGGAACTTGTTCGTAGTATAAGAAATCAATAAGCACGTCTAAAATTTTATATCCTGTTAAGTGTAAATTCAGAGAGAGATAGAAAGCGATAGGGCGCACCTTCCCAACAGCACCATCTCCAACTACTACACATTTAATTGTCTGCATGTCAAGAAATGTCTATGATCCTGGCGAGTTTGAGTGGATAACTGTAAACACGGGTTTAGCAAGCAATGGGAGGCAATGACCTCCCTCCCAAGTATATCGCTCGAAGGAGTTTTGCGACATGGCAACGGGCCTCGTGGCCATGCCTAACGGAGGCACTCAGGAGGACGAGACTCACAGATCTACTTTCAGGAAGAAAGTGATTAAAGAACAGGCGTTTGAATGGTTTTAAATGAAGAAAGTGGTATGATAGAATACACTGCTAGGTTGTGCAGTGAGTTCAAATCTGACGGTAGGTTGCGATTATGCTGTGGTGGGGAATATATGGATTTTAAAGCAGGAAAATGTAGAGAGCCATTACTTACAGAGTAGAGAAAGGAGCCTGGGGTAACTGGGTTGATGAAGCTAGGACTGTCGCTGACGGTCTGAACAGGTTGGTTGCGACGACACTTGATTGCAGGTTGTAAAGGGACCACGGTCTGTCCGTGGCAGAGCAAATACACAACAACAACTTTTCAACCACCAGGGCCTTGACATCCGATTAAGTAGCCCACCATAATATGCACTCGAAAGCAATTATACAATGATTTAACAAAGATACCTAACTATGTTGAATTATATATGTACTTATCCAGTCGAATAAATAGAGGTTGATAGTACAGATCTTTTTATCCGCCCTTCGGACGTTTCCTCTGGGAATCATCTACTTCAAAAAAAAAGTCGTGAGAAGTTGCTCAATCCAACTCTAATCCAAGTGAAACATGCCATTGTGATTCGAGGCGGCTGCGACAGGTTGTGGCCACCAATACAGACGACCTTGCTTAGTCCCAGTGACCATCCATCCTTCGACACCAGGACGGCCGTCAAAGGTCTGTATACGCTGTTAGTCTGCAATTTTCTAACAATAAACCAGTTTTTGCACGCACAGCAGCCGCCTGTACAGGATCATCTGATTCAAAGGGACAATCAGCGTTATCAATTACGTGTATAGCCTCTCATACCTTCAGGGTGTTTCAATCCATAAACAATTGTTCCTTTCCTCTTGTCCCAAATAAGGGCGCATCCATTCAGAGTACCATGCAACACGGCTTGCCCCTTCGTAGCGAAAACAGAAGGGAAATCCTGTCTCTTGCCTTGAAATTTCGGGGAGGTGTAGGTCTGCTCGATACCTCCTTTGTTCTCGCTAGTTCTTAAGGTGACCAATCGAGCCTTTCCGCCATCGTCTCCGACCAACAGATGTGATCCACTTGGGTTAATATCCAACGATCTAATATTAGAAGTATCAGTAATGGCAGGACTTATGATAAACTATTTACCACCCACATCGGCTTCCCATTCAAGAAACAATGGACTCGAAGAGTTCCATTAGGTACTTCGCAAAACCATCTATTATCACTCAAATATAAGAGTCTATGTGATAGAAAAGAGAAGTTATGCTTACAGAACACCATCGCGACAACAACCCATGAGAGCACTCCCATCCTCCACGAACCGAATTGCCGTAACGCCGGATCGTATTATCTCTCTTTGGTGTTGCCATGTGCCTGTAAGATATGAAGCATTATTGGATCGAACCAGATGTATGTCAGAAAACGGAGATACCAGAAATACAGAGCCACACTCGGACACCAAAAGTCGGAATGGAAACGGCGATACGGTCCTTCATATACACCATACACATAGGTTCATCGCCCACCGCTGGTGTTCCAGGGACAGTAACGATCTTCGTGAATATCCACTGGTTGCCCTTTAGAGACCATATTCAATACCAAAGAATGAGGCAAACACGGATGAACAAGGAGCCTTACGCTGCGACTCCAAGTACTAACTCTCCCATCCTGGCATAGCGTTATCACCCCTTTGCCATTCTCCATCCAAAGCACAGAAACAATGGGCGAAGTGTGTTGTAGACTAGCGATCTCCGCTGGGGGTTGCTTGTTGTCCCAGATCCGCAGGGTAAGATCAGCACCTGCAAGGCTATCAATAATCTTCAGTCAAAAATAAATTTCCCATCACTCACAGATCAACGCGAACTGAGTCCCATCATGGTTGAAAACAACCTTCTGCACGCCTACGTCATTACTTTCATGAACCTGCAGCCGTCGCTCTACGCTGCAGTAGGTAGCAGGCCAGTCTGTACTGGTCGTTGGTCGCTTTGAGACAGGTACATCCGGACTTCGACTTCGTTCTCGCTTTAACGAAGGTCGATATGAGGATCCGATGTGTACAGGGAGAGGCTTGGGAGGTAGTGGATGCGTGAGTGGTTGTGGAGCTGTTCAAAAATATGATATTATCACGTAAACTCCGTGTTGGTGAAACTACATACGCTTTGAAGTTGAAACCTTAGGCACTACTGCAGCTTCGGGTTGGACTTTCGCTGGTGCTGAATTCTTGGACATTGAGGAAGTGGCTGATTCGGCAGTTTTTGCTTTCTTAGAGGGAGATTCCACAACTACATCACCTTGTTTCCTGTCGTCAGAAGAAGGATTTGGAGTGGAAGGGGGAAGAGGTCGCTTTGCAGAAGATTTCGCTATGGAGCCTACCGATGATACATCAGCCTGAACAACATTTTGCTTTTCATCAGACAGCTTGGGAGAGGAAAGAGGAACGGTTTGTTTTGGTAAGGGTTTCGTTAGGGAGACTGATGACGATGTTGCATCTACTTGACCAGTTTTTGTGGAGGGCTTATCGATAAGTGCAGGAGGGGGTTTCACGGTCTTGGAATTGTCAGAATTGCTGTTAGCGGACATCTTTTCATCATCACCAGTTATGCGCTTCCACTTGCCGACTCCAGATTGACATTGTGGTGGAGGAGGCGGAGGCGGATCCGAATCTGGGGGAGGGGGAGGCGAAGGTGAACCATAGGAAAGAATACGTGACAAATCAGTGGCTTTAGGTGCAGGCCGACTAGTCGAAGTAGTCGAAGTAGACGCTGAGGAGATCAAGGACGAGGACGAGGAACTAGGTGTCATGGGGACAGAATTATTCGCACCGGTCGAAACGGGACCCGAACTACGTGCTGCTGACCAGTTGGCACCGACGACAACTGGCTTCTTCGCAGTCGCTACTATCGCCGCCGTACGTAAACTTCTGGGCCCCGAAGGGAGCGGACGTTGATTGGGGGTGATTGTCATGGCAGGGTTGGAGGAGGGCCTAATTCCAAGAGGGTTTGCTGCAGATCCAGCGGGAATATAGACAACTTCTTTCGCATCTGGGGGTGATGAAGGATTTGGGATGGAAGCCCGAGGTGGTGGAGGCGGAAGAGTCGAAGATGGTTGCACCTTGCGTAGATTATCCAACGGCACTTTACTACTAGAGGCAACCGCATTCTCCGTAGGGCTGGGTGGCTTTATCCATATCCAGTAGTTTATTAGAATCAGCGAGCCGTGAAGGAGACAATCTACGCACTGGTTTTTGCGGAGTAACTATACCGTTCAATACTTTGTTTCCAACTTCTGGGGATGCAATAGCTGCCTGGCTATCGGTATGTGAGAAACCCGACACAGAAGAGGTGGCCTTGACGAAAAGGTCAGATAGGGTTATAGGATGAGTGGCCCCCTTCAGAACACGAGGCGGTAACTTGCGCGGCGCAATTGCTGATGACACTTCGTCCGGAGTCGAGTTTGAAACGTTAGGAGAATCTCGAAGAGGTTGGAAATCTTCAAAAGTCTTAGTAGATGTAGTTGAAGGCTTCAATGTCGAGGTTTTGGGAGAAATGGCAACAGGGGTGGCCGCTTCCGGTACAGCAGATGGCGACTTGTGCGGCGTCACTTCGTCCAAGGGTAAGTTGTTTGATGATTTAGGAGTTTCGCGAGGAGGTTCAGGGTTTTCAAAATCTTTAGCTGAAGTAGTTACAGGCTCAACTTCGGGAGAATTGGCGACACTAGTGGCAAAACGAGATACAACGCCATTAGGTTTTGGATTAAATGAAGTTGTCGGAGATTTTTCAGGCAATTGACAGGTCTCTGACGTTGGGTTCTTGTTCGGCGAAGGCAAGGGTGAATGAATAGGAGATTCAGAACAACTTGGAGAACTAAGGTCCATCGGTGAGAGGCTGCGTTCAATTCGAGATATCTGAAAAATAATGAGTCTAAATGCAGAGGCACTCAAAATTTAACCATACATCATCCGTATCTTCTTCCTCAGGGTGGGGGAGGTTGTCGGGATGAAGTTCTCGTCCGTGATCCGCAGAGACTGGGGAGGGCAACTGAACTGGTGATTTATTGGAGTGATGGATAGACGCCGGTTGTGATGTTACATCAACTAGGGCAACCTCAAGATGTGTTAATGGTGGAGAAGAATCCGTTTGAACAGAAGCTGAAGAAAAGACACGGTTCGGGACGATGTTCATTGGGTATCCAAGAAAACCAAGAGAAGCGCTAGGTTCTTCTGAAAGAATGTATATAAGTCAAAGTGATGGGGGCGAGAGAAAATCATAGAAAAACAAAAGAGTCTTACTGCTAATATAACTCGCGTAAGTCTTCTCTTTCGTATAACTCTTCCGCATCTTGGGGGGTAGTCCTTGCACATTCCCAAGTTCTTTCGTATCTACATTCTTGACCGGGATATGATTGGCTTCTTCCTCGTTGGTAGTGTCCAAAGTAGCGTCCAGGTCGGCTTCCAATACGAGAGCGATCTCTTTGAAAGGTCCTTCGCTCCCGTCTGCTGCAGCCACAGCAAACATGATCTCCTTTCCTGGCTTGACCTCAAATCTCTTGTGAGCGAAGAAACTGAAGCGCGCAATGCGACATGATTCTCCATTAGATTCTAGGTTGCTTGGAGGGTCCACGCGCTTGAGGATGATGTGCGGTTTGTGCTCTGAACCATGCGGTGCAATGCGCAAAGGACCCTTGAGCCTTAGTACGGATGTGAGCAAGGCATTGGGTATGTTTCTGTCAACACCCGTGACGCTGGAATCGTCCATGCGACCAGTATCAATATCGAGTAGTCCGCCTTGAGGGAAAATATGACTGCAATGTTGTGGAGACAAGACAAGAAAGGACGGAAAGCACTATTACTCTCGTGCTCACGTGCCAGTGCGATTACAGTTCACCATTGGCAAAATTCACTTTCAAAGATTTCGCGTCGACCTTTCGAGTCAAAATAGAGCAGTTGAGGCGGAAAAAATATCTGCAAAATCATATTCCAAATTATGGTTCACACTCAAAACTGCGAATCCGGTATCAAAGTCGAATTTTATGATTTATCTTGAATTTTTATTTTCACTTCGTTGTCCGTTTCAAGCCGTAAATCTGAAATAATTCGCGGTATGTGGGTCTAAATTTGAGTAAAGACAATGAAGTGAATGAGTGCGCTCCAAACTCATTGAAAGCGTCGATGTCGTCTGAGTGCGCTCTTACTGGCGGTGCGCGCTTAGGTACTCTAAATGCTTAGGTAAGTTCGCCCCACAATCCATTGTGACTGTATTTAAGTTCTGTGCGGACACTTTGTAACCACAATGCGGCGCTTGCTTGCTACCCTCTTCACTCTCAACAGTCACTGTTACTCATTTAGATTTCTGGAAGCTCGATTTTTGAACCAACAGAATTTCTCACCTTTGGTTATCTCGATATACGCCGTCTATACGGAACGCCACTCAACCACCGAATATCATCATGTCGATGCCTGACGCACAGGAGGCTGATAACAGACCTCCAAAACGAAGCCGACTACTTGATATGGTGTCTAATTCATCTTCCAAGAAAACACGTGGCAGACGAGCTGCTCTGAACAACTTTATCGAAATGCCACTTGATATGTTGTTCGAGGTATGTCTAAAATCTGAGTGACGATGCAAATCATTTAAACGCTCTAGACTTTCGGACACCTTCGTCCATTAGACCTCCTGCGTCTAGCTCGGACTACAAAGGAACTAAGACATGCTCTGATGAGCCGCACCTCGAGGACAATTTGGAAGAATGCTCGATCTAATATCGAAGGCCTGCCAGATTGTCCAGGTGATTTAAGCGAGCCACAGTATGCAAGCCTCTTATTTGAACACATTTGCCAGGTACGGGGTTGGACACACTCCCGGCATCATTGGACAAAAAAATTAATTTTTCGTAGGATTGCGGTGCATCGAATTCACAACAGGTCATATGGACTGTTCGCGCTAAGTTTTGCAAGAAGTGCGCTTCGGCAAAGTAGCTCATTGCATTCTTATTCTTGCAGCCATCTCACTGATAATTGACATTTCCAGGTTTGATGAATGGAGACTAGACAACCTTCCTTTCCTCCGTCAAGTTGTTCCATCGACATTCGATCTAGTTGGTGCACCTCGTAGTAAGTTGCTTTCATTTGACATACATTGTCTCTGAGTTTAGCGTGCCAGTTAGGGCGGACACTTCCCAAATACTACACAGAGGTGGCTTTGGCACTGAAATATGAGTACGAGGCCATAGAGCCGGACGAGTTACGAGCGAGTTGGCTATCTAACAAAATTTCTGCATTCAAAGCAATCAAAGCTGTAAGCATGTTTTATACGAACTAACATCCTGCTAAATAATGTACATGCAGCATGGCGATAAATGTATTGAGTTTATGGCCGACCTCAACGCCAAGCGATCTGTAGACCTTTCATTGATACGAGAGGCACGCCGTGATGCGTCAGTGTTTTGAACTATAGTGATCTTATTACCTTCATTTCTCACTCATTCCACAGCATTATAGAGAAACTGAAAGCCCTAGGTTTGTTTAAGCACGTTATATAATGGGTTTCAGGTCATCGCTGACAGTTGAATCCTGCGCAAGGTTGGGAAGATGATCTGGCTAAAATGAATTTATATCGTTTTACTAAACTCCCAGATGTCAACCAACCAAAAGCTCTCACCGAACGAGGTAATTGCTCCGTATCTTCTCGATTTCTAGATCGCTAAGTCTTTGTTTAGCTTGGCAAAAAATGGAAAGCAACTTGAACATCTTTATGGCAAATGAACGCACCCTTCGATTGCAATCTGCGATAAGGTCACGCTGTGCAATCTTGATGAAAATATATGATTCGCTACGCGCTCGTCTTTCTTTCAACATGGCGATGCCCAATGTTGCCGATGTTGCCGTTCTACATTCCACCAGGTCTTTAATCTTGGACACGCCATATGAGACTGTGATCACACTGGCTGACTTCGACGAGGTACTTGAGCAACTTGTCGAGTTTTGCTCGTCATGGCTTGCAGTAGCAGATGAAGCCGTTCTAGATATCGTCCGAAAGTCGTCCGTTGGCCCGTACGCAACCCACTCAACTTTACCCCTCGCCACTACTTTGTTTAATTGTTCAAGTTGTTCAAGTACTCTCCACTATCCACGTGTATTGGTTCATTCTTGTTTGTACACAGCTGCCCCAAGCAACGGCGATGAACCTGAAAACCTGGCGTATATGTTTTCTTGTTTGAAATGTAGACCGTGGAATTGGGCGGCCAACCAGAAACAAATCACCTTTGACGAATCGGCTCACAGGCACATGAAAGCACTCTTGTCACTTTATCATTTTCATCCTGTGCCAAGCTATGATGTTCTGCAGGATGTTGATCCTTTCGTGGAATGCTTGACTACGGTCTCTTCAGCTGCCTTGAAGTACAAACGAGAGGTGATGAGAATGACAGTGGCGGTTATTAATTTAATAAGACCTCTGCAGTATGATACTCACGTACTTGATATCTTCAGATTGATTTCTCCAAGTCGTTCGGCGTCAGCGATTTTCCATGGCGTGCTCTTGGGGAAGAAGACCAGGTAAGAGCGGTGGTGGCAGAGCAATCATTAAATGCTTCAGATCGTTTCTCTCTTGTTCCTGGTGTCGTGCTGCAGGAATCAGTAGAAATCTGCTGCCTGCATTGCGCAAAGAGATTTTTTGGCCCATATGAGGTATTATGCCACCTTCAAGGGTACGCATTTTCATTTAATTTAATATTGTCATTCCGCTCATTCATGTCGTTGATGGGGGCATCTGCAGAGTCCATTTTATATTTTCACCCACACGCTTTCATGACTTCGTGTTGCACATGGACGCGATATACTCTTTCGAACGCTCGCACGTCATTAAAATTTCCGAGTCTTAGTGTTTATGGTCGTCTCGCAGATATAATCCCGAAAACTAGGCTTGACAGTCAGGGGTGACTTAAGTAACTATTTTCCAAATCTTAGTCTATGTGTATGTATATCTATTAGAGACTCTGCCATGTTTTGACGGCAGTCACGGTCTCATTAACCCCACGTGCCGGTCCCCGCCTTTAATTTATATACGCATCTTTGTCTTCAAAGGGCTTACTTCGAGGCCGGAAGCCTTAAAGTTCTCCTCTCTTGTATACTGCCTGCCTTGATTGCCAACTAAACGTAACATCACTCAGCCACCGAACATGTCTAACGCCCCTGAGGTTGATAAAAGATGTTCAAAACGACCTCGGAAACCTATTCAGAGGGCCACCTTTGTTGCACCTAGCTCAATCTCAAAGAGAACGCGTGGCAGACTGGGACTTGATATACTGTTCGAGGTATGTTCAAAAAGCAGGAATGGCAAGTGACGATACAACTCTTTCATGCGCTAGATCTTGGGGGCATGTTCATCCATTAGACCTTCTGCGTCTGGCTAGAACGACGAAGGACCTGAGGCGTACTTTAATGAACCGCACCTCAACGACGGTTTAGAAACATGCTCGGTCTAATCTTGAAGGATTACCAGAGTGCCCGAATGATTCGAGTGAGCCACGATATGCAAGCCTTTTATTTGAGCATATTTGCCATGTATGGGATTAAGATTGAGCATATCTAATATTCGTTTAATTGTGTTTTGCAGATATGTCGTGCGCCGAATTCACAACAGGTCCTATGGGCTGCTCGCGCGAGGTTGCATTTTGGACCCAGAAAAGAAAGTAGTTCGCTTTAGTCTCGTTTCATATCATCATTTCTCTGAGCCGCCGTTTCTTGGAATGCGTCCCTCTTCTTGATCTCACATGGATTCTCAGCTGGAAGATGGCGTCGGACACTTCCCAAATACTACGCAGAAGTGGCGTTGGCAGTGAAGTCTGAGTACGAAGCCATCGAAACGCAAGAGTTACGGATCATGTGACTTTCGGCAAACGCCGCAAATGAACTTAGACGCAGTGTCCGACATTCATTTTTACACTTTTTCACTTGATCTTTTTCAAAAACAATTTTCTATGTAGTATAGTACATTAAAATAATGTTATAATATTATTTTGCCATCCAAAGTCTATAATTCCAGCTATGGTCAATTGATCTGCATACTTACTTGCCTTTGTCACCAAAAAAGGATGTCTGGGGAGGCGCGCTGTTGTCATGCGACTGTCAACATAACGAATCTCTTGAAAAAAAAGCAAAGGCGTTTGAAAAATCGGCTGCCATAATTCGTTCCCAATGATTCTGCAATGAAATGAGGGCCAAGACTCAGCAATCTGAAGTGCTAACATCCTCATCATCGAAATCAACACTTTGCGACTGCAAACGAACGGCCTTCAAAGCCAAAATTCTTACCAACGTCGTCAGGCACCTGCTTGATTTTATCCAGACCATCTCTCAACATCAAGAATATTTTTTGGCAAAACAATCTTCTCCGTAGCAAAATAAGGTATAATTAGTGCCTGCTTTCTGCTGAAATACGGATCCATCTATTTCCGCCAATACATACGAGCCCTCTTTTGAATGCGAAACCACCAAACCACTGACTCGGAGTTGAAGTTGAATCATTCCTGCATTTAGGAAAGAATGTGCACAGTGCTGCATCAAAATGACTTGTATTGTCTTACAGTTCCAGTTCCCTTGAAGCTACGCCAATTGTCCCATCTGATCATATAACTTTGTCAAGGTCAATCGGTTTGTATTTGTCAGACATAATCTTATCAAAGTCTGTGAAATTAGATTCCAGCTTTCTTTCCAAGGTCCAGTGCGGAATATGTTGATTGAATCTAGTAATCTAATGCTCGATTAGATTGCCAGGATCACTCAACAGACTCAACTCTGGCGGGGAGGCCGCTCCTAGAGAAGTATCCTCAAATTGGCTGAGGATGAAATTAACCTCTTCGACATCCTCAGGGCTGTCGCTAGGGGGATCTGCAGGTAACACCTCATCTCCAATGATAGGTGAGTCTGTAGCCACCATGCCATCAACTTCCATCGCCTGGGCACAATCGCAAACCTGATTCAGGCATTTGTCAGATTCAGAGTCTTTAAGAATAGCCAAAGCTCTTTCTGCAGCCACGAATCTTGCCACCGTAAGACTTGAGGATATGATTGGTCCGGCAACCAAGACTCCATGTACCATGACTGCGATTCCATCACTCTCCCAAAGTGCAACCTTCTTCAATTTTTTCCTGTGAAATAGCTTGGCTTGCTATCGAGGGATATGGCAGGAAAAGGTGACGTACTCGAAAGATACTAATCTGCAGCCTTCCCCAGCCATCCAGCTTATTAGGTCAGTTACCGGATCCCAAGCTACAGACGGGGAAAGGGGATCGAGCACATCACTCATGATATGCTCCAAGACCGAAACAGTCTTCTCATAATCGTAGCCACTATCCACTAGAACGGCGCCAATAACGCTCTCGAAAACGTCACTGAGGGCTTTCGGAGGGTCAAATTTCCACCCCGCTTCTATTATCTCTTTGCCCGATACACCCGTTAGGACTGAGACAGAACGATCGATGGCTAGATTGAGCTCTATATTATTGGCCAGTATCATCTTGTGAAGCTCTAGACGGTTGACTGCGATGTGGGCAAGAGAGGCCGCACATATCACCTTGGAACGAGGGAGAGAAAGCTGGTGGGATGTCGCATTTGGAAATTGGTCGTACAGATATTTGACAACCATGAGGTCAAGGACGGCTAAAGTATTTCAATACCACGTTTACTTTTCAAAGCAAGATATCTTACCGTCACCCAAGAATTCAAGCCTTTGGTAAGATGGAAATTCAGAGGAAGCTACAAAGGAAGGGTGCGAGAGAGCCTCCAGAAGGATATGATTATGGCGAAACTTATATCCAAGGTTCCCTTCTAAAGATGCAAAAAGGGCCGCAATCGGAGTTTCCCCCACGTTATTGGCGTAACGCATGAACCACGGGAGAGGTCCTCCAAATTCAAGTCCCAGCGATGTACCTGTCAATAGTGCCAAAGAAATTCCTCCCGCAAGAAAGCTAGCGCCTAGAAGTGCTTCCATCGAATCTTGTAAACTTCTTCGAGGATACATTCTCGTTGCAGATCGCTGAGGTACAAAATCCTTGTCAAAATATTTAGGTGTATCGTCTGGCAACGTGTATTTCCACTTGAATACACTGGGCGGTTCGCTAATTAGTAAATGCTCTAGGCCGATATCGAGGGCGCGGTTAAGTAGATAGCGATTGTTGACGACTTTCTGCCTTAAATTCGTCAATTGGCCTTCGTGTCGATTGGGGTAATGGTTGAGCAAATGGACGGTCGTGCAAAGCTGCAAGACGGCATCTCCCAAAGTTTCAAGTCGTTGGTTGTTGAAAGGGAAATTCGCCAATGGTAGGGTGAGGGCCTCGACAAGCAAGTCATGAGGGATGGGCGGTAAACTAAGTTCAAACTGTGCGCATCTAGCCCTGTAGAGATGCGTTATTCTATGACAGACGACAGGTAACACTTCAAAAGCTCTGAAAACACAAAAAGGCATGTCCAACCATAAGCATGTAGTTTGAGGTAGCAAAGCCCCATTCCTTGCTGAATGTATAGGAAATGAGGCATCAGGGCTGGGATTTGTATGATAAAGTGCCATAAACGACCGCGGACGAACCCAGCCTTCAAGGAGAGGTCCATGGCAAGCCACATCGACAGGGTACGTCTTCCTGGACCATTTCTCATTCCAATAATCGCGATATGTAGAGAAAACAGCTTCTCGGGAATGCGGCGCGGGGGTTGACATCGGCGATAAATCTGAACGAATTCGTTGTAAAGAATACATCCTACCCATGCGATGCCTGTTGTAAAACACCAGATGACCATAATGGTCTTCGGATATCCCGCTCCAGTCACTGTTTCCACGAGGGTTGGCCAAAAATCGCTTGATGCTTTCAAAGTCTGGTCGGTTACCAGGAGTAACAGGTACAAGATAGAAGCTGAGAGACGGGGGAAATGGCCTGGCGGTGATGTTTCGCAAGATACCGTATCGAGTGAACTCGTTCATGGCCACCCTTTGTTCGTGGTCAGAGTCCTCAAAGGAAAGTAATTGCGCTGGCAATGTCCAAATTTTGGAAGGACCCAACATGACTTCCACTGGTGCCAAACTAGTCCCCGTTACCAGTCCAGCAACAGTGCTACCGTCAACGACAAGAGGATGAATCCACAATTTCCAACCCATGCACCAAGGTTCTTTGACAGGGACGGTCAACGTGCACGGAATATTGTGACGAATAATGCTTATTTTTGAATTCGAGGCGCCACGCCCTCCATCTGCGTCCTTTGAGACTGGAAGTAGATGTTCATCGAAAACGTCTATTTCTCGAAGTCGCATGACAGCCTTGAATGCAACGGCGCGCCTGGCCTCTCTCTTGGATCGCTTCCGGGGACCAGTGTAGACTAAGTCTGACGATGCCAGAGGCAAGGCGCGAGGCAGATACAAAGTTACTTCAAAGTCGCCTTCATACTTGGGAGTGTGGACAGGCGTGAAGGCGTCTCGAGGGATAAGAGCGCAGAGGTGGTTGAGAAGGCCCAAGCAATTGTCGTAAGTGAGAATCGCCTTAGAGGAAGGTACCACATATCGTTCACGTTCCGCAAGATCGGTAGGATGTGTTTCATCACTGTCGTCATCCTCTCCATTCTCTTCTACAGGATCCATGTGCAGAGTCTGATAGACACTGTTGACTACTGGTTCACTCTGTTGGAGAGCCTTATATTTTGCCATTTGTGCTACGTCGTCCTTTTGAATCATGACTACGAATGTGGAGGCTTTGTTCCTGGCACGACCTCGCGATTGAACGTAGCCCACCATGTGGTGAAGGAAATCAAACCGAACGACAAGATCGCAAGCCTACAATTCAAAGAAAAGAGGTAAGCAAAAGATCATATTTCGAGAAATACAAAAACACACGGGGAAATCTAAACCTTCCTCAGCGACAGCAGTTGCAATCACTGTACTATGTGTCAGCAATTGTAATAGGATGTAAACGAAACACCTAATCATACATATGTTAATCTGGCGTTCTCGAAATGATTTGATAGGATCGCCATGATGGTGACCAACCGTCTTGGAGACGCTCTCATTGCTCGCTCCGTGTCCCATCAGATACCCACATCGAATTTGTCCCATCAAAGTCGGAATAGATTGCAGGAGCCTCGCTAAGCACAAAGCATCTTGTCGCTGTTCCACGAAAACGATGCACTGGAAAGTTGGAGTATAATACTCTTTCAGGATGTCAATGAGCATGTGGACCTTCGGAGTATACCAGCCCGCATCCACAGTGACCGGAACCTTGCTAGATAGAAAACGCCCAGGGAAAAAAGCTTCAAAATCCCTCAGAATTTCAAAAATATCAAAGACGTCCTTCGGTATATTTTTGACAGGTTTAGAGGGCATAAGGTCGATGTTGATGTCCATATCTATGTCGTCCGAAGTGATAGCCATTAGATAGAACTTGTTATCGGAAAGGACCCTTTCAACGTGATGTTGGATTTCCATGTATAAGAAAAGTGAAGCACAATATGGGCCAAGGTTATTCAGAGTGGAGCAGTAGCGTACTTCTATGTTAGACCATGGAATGTTTAGTTGGTCCCAGATTGATTTATCAATGATAGCCAAGGCCTGGCGTATGGTTGGAGATGGGTAATCATATTCCTCGGACGGGAACGGGTATTCTTTGATAACCTGGGAATCTTTGAATCAGACATGCAATTAAAACATTATAGGGCATGCCTACCTCTGAGGGTTTCGGTGAATGTTTGGCAAGCTCATTTACATGCTCACGAATGGCAATGACTTTGGCGTCCATATTCGCCTCGAGTTCGGCTAGAGAACCCAGAGGGTTCTTCGTATTCCATATGGGAGACGCAGTCATCCCGAAAACCTTGGGTCGAATCGAGGAATGGACTTGGAAATATTCGCGTAAAATGCAATTATATGGATGATTCTTGCGAGTATGGTGACATTCATCAAAAACCATCAAGGAAACTTTATCAATACTCCAGAGTGAGTGCGTTAAAATATTGAGAAATATCTGGGCTATTGCATTGTGAGATTTTGTTGAGATAGACGACAGAAAAAGAATGGTTCAGATACCAGTCATAATAAGAACATCATTATTTTCGAAACGTTTCTGCCATCCACCTCGATCACTTAAATCGAGGTCCAATGCACCATGAAGTTTCATAACCTTCAAATTAGTGTGCTTGCTCAACACCTTTCCTTGCTGTTCGACAAGGGGGACTTGTGGAACAAGGAAGATAACCACTTTGCCGCTTGAATGTTCTTGTGAGGTTATCCACTTGATCAAGAGTAAGCTTATCAGAGTTTTTCCAGAACCGGTGTCCATCGCCGCAATTATATTGTCTAAAACCCACGAGACGTTGAGCGTTTGTCAGGTATAAAAGAGTTGTGCTACAATCAAACCTTTCTTAGCCCGTACGAGGATTTCTTCTTGATATCGACGAGGTACAAGCTCGTTGATATCTGCCTTGCTCGTTGTAGACATGGTAGATCGAGATAAGTTACAAAGGGACCGTCAAAGACCTGAGCCAGACCGCACACAATGGATCAACTTCAGCCCACAATAGCACTGAAAAGCTTCGTTGATTGTACACAGAAAGATCAACTTCGGTATCGAATCACATGGTCGCTGCGAGCAGATACTGCACCGCCACAATCAATAACCCATATTATAATGTCAGTACATCCGCAGGTCCCTTGTTTTCTAGATAAAAGCCACACAGGGAGAATTCCAAGATCGCACTAAATTCGCCTAGTAATGTCTGTAAATCCCAAGGAAGATACAGAATTGTGAGTTACTCTCAAAATAATAAAAACAATAACCAATTATCCATCTTTCAGCAACGATGCACTGCGGAAACACGGTATCTTGCCACCTCTAGAACCGATCCCGCCATCCCCATCTCCCCCACCTTCCCCTACATTTGACGATTTGCTCAACGATTTCACACCATCCCAACTTCAAGAACTCAGTGAAGATGCTCCAGATGATGAAACCGAACGTTTTATTGCAATGCATCGAAGACAACGGTTAGCAGATGAACGCAAAGATCAAGCTAGAGCTCGTTTCGGTCGTGTATATCCCATCGGAAGGGAAGATTATACTCGAGAAGTAACGGACGCTAGCAAAATCGACGAAGAAGACGATGATAACGAAAGGGGGACTGGAGTTGTGTGTTTCCTCTATAAGGATGGGCAAGTCTTAAGGCACCAAATCATCCTCAATATATATATGACTGATGAAATTTACAAGAACAGGCTGCCCAGAAGTGAACGAACCTTTCAGCATATCCGCACATTGGCACAACGGTATTCTCGGACTAAATTTGTTTCTATCGTTGGCGATAAATGCATTCCCAACCTTCCTGAATCTCGGGTACCCATGATCATTGTCTATAGAAAAGGTGACATTCGACATCAGATTGTGGCCTGGGGGGCTGACAAGGACCGCCAGCCGGAAGGTTCGGCCTTTCTTCTCTGCTCTGCCAATGACTGTAGCTAATATTGTTACTTAGAATTGGAGGCAATGTTGCTGGTAACAGGTGCTCTCGTTCTTCCAGAGACATTTGGCCGAGCTTCTGAATATGGTGGACGTAGAGCTGACGAAAATGGCGATGATGATGATGACGATGATGATGACGACGGTGACCCTTCATCAAGGATGCGCTCTGCCGTTACCTCTACAAACGCCCGACCTCTAAAAAACATCCGGTCCTCACAGAACAAAAACGGTTCAGACTCGGAATTTGAATTTGATATGTGAAATGCAAGGCTTGGCTATAATGTAGAAGATTGAAATTTAATACTTACATTAAAAATGGACCGGAGGTCATAAAGTAAATACATGTGCAAAGCATCAAATTGCAATAGGGGAGGACTAATCAGCTTCTGGCAAAACCCTTGGCATAGGAGCATGATCCACCACATCTGGATGGCGGAGGCAACCGCTACACGTAGTAAACATCGTTCGGAACGAATTGGATGATTCATCACTTGCAGCAAGTTCTGCTAACCTAGCCTGCAACATCAATTGTTCTTGATGCCCAGGAACTTTCCAAGATATCATCGCAGGGCGGCAATTGTGCTCTTTCTTGCTATGGTCAATCTTTGACGGTACAACCAAAAAAATAGAAGAATCAGAATGATCTTGGTCAAAAATTTCGTTAGATACGGCCATACCGCGTGACTCCAGACCATGGTCATCCGTCCCTGACGAGTTTTCCTACAGTCCAGGCATTGCAGCACGCTAATCCTAGAAGCCATATTCTCAGTAGTCACAACCTTAGGATCCAGGCCCAAAATATTGACGATATCAATCGCAGCTTGGTGAACGTCTCGGTTGAATTTTATACTTCCGGAAGAGTTCCAGGCAAGGCATTTTGTTGGATCCACTTTCTGCCATTCACTGCGTGGCGTTACGCAGTGGTGGACGAGAACTTGGGGATAGAATAAATTTATATGGCACGCGTCGCAGCGAAAGACAGTGGTGGCAAGAAGAAGGTGATCTTTTGTGAAAGGTCCTGAAAGTGTAACCTGCATCATCTTAATAAGTTCGTCTTCCAAGCGGGTCTTCCAATCTGAGATGATGGAGGGCAAAGTTTGCATGAGATTTATCTTTTCGAACGTCTCTCGAGTCACGTTGAAATCAGCTCGCTCGTCTGTGAGTATGGCATGAACTGGCGGAAATAGAGCAACGTCTGCAATGGTGGGGGTCAGAGTATCGGCTGCAAGTCCATGAACATATTCGTCGTAGATGCATTGTAAATTTATGTAGCGCGACGACAACAACGTTCTCCACTCTTCTGCGAGTCGTGCATCTTGCACGGTCTTCAGGTATTTGACTATGGAGCGGCCGTTCAATGACCATGCTGTTTGATGCAGATTAGATATATACGCTGGTAAGAGCTGCGAGGACACGAATCTAACCCTGGGAGAAATTTCTAGGGTCCTTTGTGAAAAGCTTTCTGCGCAGTTCATACAGATCGCCAGCACACATCTTTTCTCTTTCTTCAGCCCATCCTAGTTCTCCCAACTTAATTGAGAGCCTATACAAGTGAATCATTCATCAAACCGAAACCTGACTCCTGAATATAACGATGAGCCTACACTTGCTCGATTTCTTGCCTTAGTCGTTTGCGTTCGTCTTCTGCTTCAGTCTGTCGTCTATGTAACCACGAATCGTAGGAAGATATGCGCTACAAGACAGCATCCTGTGAGCCAGAAACGGAGTGTATAATAGGAACGCAAGTACCTCTTTTGAAAGTGCAGCGTCTTTCAAAATCTGGGTCTCCCATTCTAACTTCGCAGACTCTGAACCACTCAGTGATGCATACTGCTGCAGCCAAGATTGTGCTTGTTTCGAAGAATATTGATCATAATAACGATAAGAAGCTAGAAGAAGTTTGTTGTGTATGCTCATAAGAGTCCAGACAGATGGATTGCTACGCACGCTCTAGGAGAAGGATAACCGAACGAGGGAGCGCCCTGGACATGCTCATTGTTTTCAACCTCGACTTGCTAACAAAACTGTCGAGAGTACGCTTAATTTTTGAATAATGTCTAACTACGCGACCACTCACAGAGCTGATTGGCAATCAGGACAGCTCCTCAATTGTGCATTCCAAGAAAAAAAACACAGAGGGTTGTCAGATAATCCACAGCCCTATTATCCATCTTCTCGTCAATTGAAGAAGTTGGAATACCAAACTGAAACTCACGCGGCATATATTCTCGAAAGCAAGAGAAGCATACTGAGGCTCTGACGTCCCCTCTGGACCATCAGGCATTCGATGGTAGGCTTGTCGGACACGCTTCCATAGAGGCAAGGAAGATCTGCTCATGAGGATAGCTCGCAATGTCTTTGTAGTCCGAGCGAGCAGCAGAAGGTCCAAAGGATCCAGGTGTCCAAATATCTAGGTTGCGGATTGGATGCTGAAGAGAGGGGCCCAGTTTATAACGAACCTCGAAAATGACATCCATTGGCATCCCAGAAAAGGCCTCGAGAACGATATGGTTGGACGCGGTGTTCGATGTCTTGGTTTTCTTTCGAGGACGATGGCCTTCCATATTGGATGGAGGAGAATAAAAAGGTTTGCGGACACCGCGATCCACTGCGCGTAACTGACGGCATATTCCGATCTCCTAAGACTAACTCGGCAAGTTCTGCAGGTTGCGGAATTGCTTCCCTGGCCTGACAAGGACCAATTATTCCAAGTCCAAATCACTTCTTCCGAAGCGAGGGACTGTGGTAACCAAGTTTTCTGGAGGGAACAGCCTTGAACCAGCGCGCTGATGGATTGACTCGCTGGTAGGAGATCTCCGCATTCCCGGTTGGCGGCCATTACAACCGTTGCACCAAAGAACCGTTACAAGACACTTCAACTATGATCCATTACAGTAGTCTACATCCGAGGAATGTATATTACAGCACACTCGGATCCATTTAACTTTGAACTCGTTCTTTCTTTCATACCTATTAAAATATCGACTGCAAAATATGCAAATAACTAAAACATCGCTACTCTGCATGCCGTTGCCTCTGTCAATCATTCTTACGCCGCTGTCAACGAACTGTGGGCGGACTCCTTGGAAGGCAAGAACGCTGACTAATGGATTATAGTTGACGTGGTTGAATGGAAGAAGGATGTGCGGTTATTTAAGTAAACGCACGTCTTCCTGCTCTCTCAAACCATGTTCCTTTTGTCCCCTTTCATACTACTGTTCAGATACAGTCTGCAACCCATCGCCCCATTCACTTGGTTTGGCCTGCGCATCAGCACCCTTGATGCCATCTCCGTCGTCAGGCTCTGTCTTCTCCTTCGTCAGATAAGGGACATCGTTTCCGCAAAGCATCTCTCATCGAAAGGTGCAACCCCGGTGGAGGAGAAGTCGTTCATTAAGAGCCTTACGGCCACCCTCATAGCCGCATATGGTGGTGAAGCCCTCGCTGGTATGATTACGTTCATAACCTGAACCGTCATGAATCTCAATGCCTTTTGCTAGCCCCATGGCTAGGCAGACCTCCCTCCTTCATGCTGTCTGGTGTATACCCATGTTTTTACGCTGCAGTTCAAGCTATTGTGGAATACCTACCTGCTGTGCCCATACCTTCACCAGAAACGGAACTACCATTAACATTCATCGATGGATTTACACGTGCCTATTTCTTGTGCACTCTTATCCCACCTATTGTAACGACACATGCTTCGACACTAATATCATCTTCTCCCTGGGCAATGCTAGTCACTTCTCTAGTACGTCTCATTTCTCATTTCCGGTGTTGTTTTTTTTCTAAAGGCTTATCATCACCGTACTATGATAGTTCGTTTCTAATGGAGGCTTCTTATTGCTCAATCTATTCTCATTCTTCAGCCCTGTATCACTCTCCGTGCAGACACCTCTAGAGCTCCAGGCTTACGGATGGATAAGCCCAGATTTGTGGGGTGCCCCCTTTGTTACTGGCTTGTATGCCTTACTTACCCATGCACAACCATTTTGGGCCGATGCGCATGGCCTGCTGGCTGGCTTCCTCGGCGCAAGCCAAATCGGCCAACCTGTCAAGCCTGTGGACCCCGAGGTCGCCAGGACAGTCTGTGCCCTATTCTTGTCTACGTTTTTCGTAGGGAGGACCGTGAGGAACTTTGGTCTATGGAAGAAACTGTATGTGAAGTCGGGTGAGTACTATCTCGTTAACGTCAAATATGAAGTCCAATATCGATATTCTTGATTTTTCTAGCAGTCAAAACCAAGACCCAATAGAAGCTGAAATACTTCTACGATTAACCGATACACAAACCATATCGGCACAAAAATACGATACATTTCGATCACCCTTTCTTCTCGTCTTGTTATCGTATACCCCACGGTTCTGTTAAATGTGACGAGACGTGTCATTTGTTATTAGAAAAACTCTTTACACAAGTCGCTACCGAACGGATCGGTTCAACATTTTTTTCTTCTTTATTCCTCTCCCCTAGATCGCGACATACACAAGCTATATTAATATTATAGTGATGATAAATCCTGTCTTTCCATAGATTCTGCCATCCGCATCTAATTCTCCGATGTCATGAATATTTTACGTGAGCAGCTCGAGCCTCGTAGATGACATTTCCGATCGTTAAAATTTGGACTAGACGTTCCGATGTATGAGGAGGTTTGGACGGACACAGTGATTGATATCCTTATAGTTAATACTATATTTTCATTGAAGCATTATATAATATTTTGATGCCAACCTTGCGAGGCTCGACGGTGTTACGCATTCGCGTGACACATCACCCACATCTCCTCACCCCACCTACTTGCAAAGTGTTAACAATGCTCCCGAATTCAGATAAGGAATCTTTTGGAGCTTGTGCACTCCCATACTTAACGAAAGCAGCCCACATTTCAACCCCATTCATAACCACTTTTTTGCTTATCCATTTAACTGCACCAGCTCTCGCAACCATGGGAGGCTCCAGGTTATCATCGCAGACCATGGTATGTGTAATGAATTTCAAAAGTCATGAACCAACCCTTTTTCCAACTTGTAAAACAATAAAATCACTTTTTTTAAATTTTATTTATTTATATGAATTATTAGATTCTAGGACGTGAATACTACCAATCTCAGGTTGGAGAGAAATTCTTAATCTTGGCACCTATCACCATTCACGCAGTCTCAGCGATCGCAAAACGTTTGCTTTCTCCAAAAGACAGACCTCCACGTCGTCTTTCCAATTTATTAAGCATCACAGGCTATGCAAGTGCTCTGTTCTTCCTTCCCATTCACTATATCACACACCGTGTTCATCCCACCATCGAAAATGCACCCATTTTCGCCGTCGGGCCTTCCGAGTTGGATTACGAGTTCGTCAAGACCGGGCTTCGCGTGTGGCCGTGGAGGAGTTGGTTTCTTTATACCGGTTTAATCGTTACTACTAGCTTGCACCTCGCGGATGGGATGGCTATCATTTGGAATACTTGGCTTAAGGATATCACCTTTGGTGCATGGAAACGGAGTAATCGAAACCGTCGCCTTGGCCTAGCGTTCACAGGAATCGCACTACCTGTGCTAGCTGGCCTGTACACGTTAGCTTGTGAACCTCTCATGGCGTTCGCTTCCACTGTCAATCGATATCAAGCATCTTTCATGTCATCTTTTATATACATGATACAAGCGTAAAGTCACTTTAATATTAATAAATTTTGTCTATAATCATGATCACAAAAAAAAAGGACCTCTCCGTTTCCAGAAACGTTTTATTGACGAGATCCGCGAGAACGCATGCTCATCGTGCGCATGGTTGGGTCTAAAAGTATACAAAGGCTCAATCAATGCCAGAAGACCAAGATGTAACTTGCACATACACATCATAAGACCTTTGATATCTTTTACCTTCATGTGTTCAATAGACCTGCGCAGCATAATCACCCGGAGTGAAGCCCATGCAAGTAGGAGGATACCGAAAGCAACCGGAATAAGCCAGTACAACGGCGAAAGGTGAAATGAGCCACCAAATACGACATGAAGAGGAGGGGTATAGATGATGAACATTCCGAGACAGGCGCCTGCGAGAATACCAGCAAAGTTCCATTTGTTGGCGATGACTCGTTTGCCGAAGGGGTAAGAGAGCCGTGCTTTCACGGCGAATACCTGTTAATAGTTTTTCTTTTGGTAAGGAGGACCATTATGGAACACTATCAGTTTCGAGGACATACATTGAAGCATTGTGTGATGAAGATCGAGAGATAGACTGTACCCGTTCAGGTTTACATATCAGACAAAGGATAGAGATTCGTAGGTGGCACCAAATAACTGACCAATCGACTGAGCTTGACCCAAAGCATCGACTTGACCGCGAGCGTCGATAATTCTTCCTCGACCGTTGACAAAGTCTTGACTATGTGAAGTGAAAAAGGCTGTACAGGAAACATTAGCATGCTCCAACGGTGGTTAGATAAGATTTTTTTATAGAAGACATACAGCCTTTCTGCGCGCGTACAAGATCAGCAGGCGAAAATCCGTTGCGGTAGAATACGACAAAGTAGGCAAGAAGGCTAGTAAAAACATCAGAACCTTGAGCAAAGGAAAGCGGAAAGCCACATACGAAGCCACAGTTTCTATCATTCCTGCCTCTAGATAGGCATAGCTCAACAGTTTGCCATCCACCAAAGTTTCATTATCGGTTTTTTCCATCATGTCTTCCCAGAACGAACGTGTGAAGGGAGTCTTTAATTTGGATAACCAAACAGAGAATTTGCCAGGTTGGATAACCTCCTGCGTTTCAGCATCTCGGCCGAGAGTCTTAGAACGTCTGAGAGCTTTCCTCTTGAGAGAACGGATCGAACGCTCGTTTACTGTAGTCAGGTCACGAGGGATCAACAATTTTAACTCATAACAGCCAGAATGTTTGAGAATGCTTACCAGGTTTACGTGGTTTCAGCCGCATCAAACCATCGACAGTCTCTGGCTGATCCCATGCGAACGACAGCTGAAAAAAAAAAAGACGAGGTTTCAGGCAATTCGACGATTCTACTCATAACAACTCACAGCAACTAAAAGTTCAAAGCCAAGGTCTGCAAAGCGTTTATCAGCATCTGAACTGTGCAACTGTGTTAAAGAGGAGGTAACATACCAATCACAAGGATGAGGATAGCAGATAAAGGCAGGGGAATAGGAACAACAACATCTAAAAAAAGCATTTAGAAATAGCCATAGGATACTTTAGAGCAACCTACAGAGAAGCTGCGGGAGGACCTCCGGCGAACTGTGTGAGAGGGTATACCTAGGAAAAGTTATAAATTAGTATACTCGGAAGAGTCTGCATTAGGAACAAACTTACTGGATAGAACGTTTCAGGTTGACGAAAATTTGACGTCCTTCCGCAACACCCTCTGAAAAATATAAGCAATCTTTCTCGAACTTATAAGCTCGAAATCACTTACTGACGGTGGAAGCGAAATTGTCATCTAATTCTGCTTTGAGGGCCTTCATCTCATACTATTGAGCTTGAGAGGGCTTACCAAGGAGAATCATGTTAGCCGCCTCTTTAGATACATCAGAGCCAGAGATATTCATAGCAATTCCGAGATCGGCCTGCATCATTTTTAGCTTAAGTTCCAAGAAAGGCAAAGCAAATAACAAAAGCAAACCTTTTTCAACGCAGGTGAATCATTTACACCATCGCCAGTGCTGTTGACAAATGTTAGTGTCTACTGAAAGCGAATAAATATTATACTTACACCCCAACAATGTGGCCAAGGGCTTGTGCACGTTTGACTAATTTGATTTCAGAAACTACAGGAGAAGTGTATTGTAAAACGGCACCTACCGATTTCTAGTTTATGCTTGGGAGAAGTCCTGGCGAAGACAATTTCATCTTTACTAAAGACTATATCATAACATTAGAAGACTCAGAGGAAAGTGAAAACGGCAACGAAAATCTTACTTTGATCCCACTGCCATCCTTGCAAATCGTCGATGCTGTCTCCATGAATGACAACTGCAGAGACTTCATCTTCATAGATTGTGTCAATATTCCTTCCAGTTTTCGCCGCAAGAGTTTCTCTTGTATCGCCTAAGATGAGATTGATTTTACGAGCTATAGCCTCAGCAGTCTTTGGGTGGTCACCTACATATCATTTGAGCATGAAAATACGTTGGACGGGAAAATGTAGACGAACCGGTGACCATCATAATTTTAATACCTGCAAGACGCAGAGTTCCGATGGCTTCACGGACACCGTGTTTAGGAGGATCCTCAAGAGATATCAAGCCAACGAAACAATACTGGGAGATAGGGTACTGATCATCCGTCTTCGAGAAAGGATAGTGAACGGGATACTCTTCACCAGGAAGCAATAATTGAGCACAAGCAATAACTCGGTGTCCTCGAGATGCCATATACTATAGAAGAATTAGACGTAGTTCCATGTTAAATCAAAGTAAAATCTCACATCATATGCCTCGTCGTATGCCATTCGGAAGTCATCGGTTATGGGTACTACAGTTCCGTCCTTGAGGTAAGTCGTACATTTGGAAAGTACACGTTCAGGAGCGCCTTTGATGTAGGATGTCAAAATTCCAGATGCATGAGGTTTGTTCAACTGTTATCAAAAGGTTAGAGATGTAAACAGATAGCAATGTAGGTCCCAACTGACAATGACAAGAGCCCATTTGTTGGATGAGTTGAAGGGTACTATAGATGAACAATGAGACCATCTTCTAACCCTCAATTTCTGATCAAGACTTGCCTTCGAATACTTTAGGGCATCCCTTGACGTAAACCTCGTAATCGGTTGTAAGATGACGTCCTGCAAAGCGAGTGAGACCGCTCTCAGTCGCATCACCCAAAATTTGTCGTTGATCAAAAGGCACATCCGTTCGGTCGAATTTGACTCGAGAATTAAGGGTAGAGATATCCACTATTTCCCTCATTCCTGGAGCATCGGTTGAGAAAGTTTGTGTCGCCTCGTCATCATTGTTAGACTAGGGGAAGTATATGTTAGCTGTTATAACAACTACGCGAAGAAGCTAAAGATGTACCTGGAAAGCAGAGTACATCTTCTCTCCACTCCATAAATTGGTGACCTTGAGGTATATTAAAGAGCCGTGAATATAAAAGACAGCCAAAAACGCACTGTCATTTGATTACGAGTCAAGGTTCCCGTCTTATCCGTGGCCAAGAGAGTAAGCTAGACAGGGAAAGGTCAGTGTCAACAGACTTCGGAGAACATGTTACAATTACCGATCCTATTGGAACTTGTCAGCAAACCCTCAAAGGAACATATCGTTACAAATCTGACCTAGCGTTTCGACACCTTGCAGGTCCTTGACAAGCACATTCTGCTTGGCCATTCGCTTGGCTGCGATTGACAAAAGCAGAGTAACTACCGAAGGAAGACCCTCTGGCACAAAGGCCACAAGAATCGAAACAGCAAATGTGACGGTTTGTGCAGCCTTTCCTTTGTAAGCGGTAGTGATGCCGACAACAAAGAAAACGATAGCGAAGAGGATAGCAATGCATGACACGATCACGACAAATCGTCCACTATATGATTGATTGTAAGTAGTGTTGATGATGGCGACAAATGTTTTAATTACATTTCGACAGCAAGAGGACTTTCGTTACCGCTCTCACCTCCGGTAAGGCTCGCAATTTGTCCTACGTATGACAGTAACAGTTAAAGAAAACGAAAACATAAATCCGCTCTTGAACTTACCAATAAACGTATTATCTCCTGTTCGTACAACGACTGGGGAATATTTATGAATATACTTCGGTTTGAGTTTGATATAGCTAAGAAAGTGACACACCTCCCCAAGCCTCGCCATTGACGACCAACGTTGAATTGAAAACCTGCACACAAACTCAGATAGGCAGATAGGAATAATAAATGAGAATTTACCAGATTCTCAGCTTCAACCGGACGCTGCTTCGATCCGCCGGGAATTGCAAGCCTCTCTTGCGGCTCAGATTCTCCAGTTAAACTACTATTGTCGACTTTCAAATCAGTGGAAGAGAACAAGATGAGATCGGCGGGAGTTTTGTCTCCAGTGCGCTATTCACAGAGACTTGTAAATAAGTGATTTGAATATAGAAATGGAAGGGGACCTACAAGAAGAACGATGTCACCCTTGACGAGATCTACCGCCGGAATGGTTGAGATTGTGCCGTCACGAACAACACGGCACGACGGTGGGATCATGGCCAGGAAAGAGGCAAGAATAGCCTCAGATTTTTGGATCTGGTAGAAATCGATCGAGGCATTGATGAACGCGACTAGGATCAAGATTCCACCGAGGTATGTATTTGGGAAATTGCCCTGTGTATCGATAGAGTTGACAGGTTCTGTCCAGTCATGAAAAAAAAAGTACTGACGCGAAAATCAATTCCTAAAAGGACATATTCGAGTACACCCGCGACCATGAGGAGGATGTTAAACATGGTAAACAATCGATCGAGGAACTAGAAGTCATGACGAATGTTAACTTGAAAAAAAGATGGTTTAGCGACTAGCACACACCTTTCTCAACGCGCTTTTTTTCTTTGGCGGAGTAAGCAAATTTGGTCCATCGCGCTCTAGTCGAGCTTTGGCCTCGTCAGAAGTCAAACCAAAGGAGTGACCAGGGTCTTTCAGATCAAAATTTGTTTTTAATTCGTCGCTCAAACCGTCGAACGGCAATTTGTGCTCATAGATATCTACTTGAGTCTCGTTTTCTGTCTTCTGATCTTTTGGCGTGCCTAAATGGTCATAGCCAGCCGCTGCGAGTTCTTTGTCTTCTTTCGTCATTGTCCGATGAGTCATTTCCACGCCACGTATCCCGGCCATTTTTTCTTCACGTATAGTGTCCTCTGGCAACACGACCGCTCTAGGACCAGGATGTTCATTATGTGGAACAGAATTCGGATGGCCTTCCATAGCCTAAGGATGAGGATGAAGAAGGAATCGAGCAGGGCTGTGGAATACTGCACCAAGCCATTAAAAGAAGTTTCTGACATTTGAAGAAGCCGTAGACTGCCCAAGAGCGAACGAACGGCTAAAAACCCTCAGCGAATGTATCATTCTCCTTTTGGATCACCCTTGTCGGAAATTGGATAGTTCCACCTAATGATGGTGATCAAGTCCAGGCCAGAATCTTGGCGGTGACGATTACGTGCGATCAACGATGCTCCATTCCAGCGATTTTTCTCACTGCCAACGTATATATATGATCAGGCTGCAATGTGCATTGATCACTAAAGCAAGGTCTCGACTTTCTTCTACTCTCTCAACCTAAATGGATGGCTTGAGTTTCTCTTGGGCATAACATCGACCTTTCTGTGGATAGGGCTTAGGTCAAAGTCGTCTGGGCCCAACTGTTAATGCGTGTGTCCCGGACCCGGTTATAGTAGGTGGCGTTAGACGAGCTCCATGTGCAGAATGAGCGATAATCGCCACTGCATTGGTATTCCTATTCATTACATACAATCATATCAAGCATTCAAGACCTGACGTACCATTTGTGGGGAGACTGCATGTCGAATGGATATTGTGTTTACACTGGCATGATTACCGGACCCCGGTTGAACAATGTGCTTGTGCAGCTGATAATCTGGGCCATGGTGTCCTGATCTTCAGAATACCATGTAATAATTCTCTCTTATAAATCCTTTGAGAGGCTCCATCGAGGTCAAGCGTAGGAGATCGAAAGGCAACCTCAGGAGGTTCTTATCTCCTTTCTTGGCTATGCGAATAGTCACGTGATTACACGCGATCGGGAATTTGAACCAGGACCCCGGCACAAAAGTCATCCGGACAAAAACCCAATTTTTTGGCCTGATCCCGAAAATTGGGTTTTTGTCTGGATGACTTCTGCGATTTTTGTCTGGATGGAATCAGGCCTCAATTTTCAAGGGTTTGTCAGGGGTGGCGGGGTATTTTTTCGCCCAAAATTGCCCGGATCGGCAGATCTGGCCCAGGAGCTGAAAAATTGGCAGGAAAATGGCCAAGGTGAGCGCAAACGGACTAGAGAACCTTATAGAGAGTAGAAAACACAAAAATGTCACTAGAAAATGATATATTGGCAAAAGGTAACCCTCTATGTAAGCTAATCGTCCAATTCTCACTCCCGTTTCATTTTGATGAGTTCTTCAAAGCGGTTGTCAGTGCAACTTGCAAGAAATTTGACCATCTTGTCCGGTCAGAGGATCAGGATTTTGACCATTATTTCAATATTTGTCCGGAGGCATTTTCGCTAAATTTAAAAGAAAATTTTCCGGACAGGGATCAGGGCTTTACTGCTACTGCCGGGGTCCTCGGAAACCCTTCTTACGGGATAGCTACTCGGGTATCTAGATGGGTATATACGGTACCAATCCCGAAAGATCTCCGAGAATATATTTTTGATGGCCTTCTGCACATGCTTCGAGGTCACCTTTTAGCATCTTGGCTCGACTGCCGCCATTTGCACGGAAAGTCATGCATTCAAGCCCAAAGGTTCTAATTAAGAGGGAATTACCAATGCCCTTGACTATTAGTATCAATGATATTGTGCCATCTGCCAAGTTCTGCCAGATTGCTGTTTATGGCTGTTCAGTAAAAACTTAATAGCACTTTATTCACACATTGCCATCAAGCCATCTGAGTATATGGTGTCATTTTATTTCAAAAATACAAAAATGCTTCAAGCCAGCCTCAACAACACTAGGTGGTGAAGCTCCAATTATTGACATCTGGCAATAGTCTTGAAATCTATGAGAAAAACTGATTCTGGATGTCTCTATGGAATGTATTCAAAAGGCTGGGGAAATGAATGTATGGCAAAGATACCTCCCAGATTTTTATTTTGAGATCCATGTATGGTTTTCCTATGTGTGTTAGTGTTGTTGTTAGGGCAACTGTGGAACGACTTGGTCGAGATCTAGCAGGGGATCCTAAACATACAGTCAACTCTGTCCTAACCCATAATAACCTGTAATAACCCATAGGTTCTGAGTGTCCACCAACTCTGTTACCAGTAAAATCCCATAACTCTGTGATATCCCATAACTCATAGCCAAACCTTGTCATCATAACCCATACTAGCCCATATTTGATCAATACAATATGGATTCTCATGCCTGGAATCTAGAAACTAAGCTAAGAATGTACTAGAACATGCTAGAATGCACCAGAACACTATGGAATATCTACTCTACCACAGATATTGACTGTTGCAGTCATTCAACATTATTTTCTAATGTCGAAAAATCCTCTGGATGTGCTTAAATCTGGTCTTGTGAAGATCAAGAATCTCACAAAAACCAAAAAAGATGACCTCTTGGCATGCCTGCATAGGAAGAAGATTTCAACCAAGGAAGAGGAATGATTAGATAATGCCACCAACCCAGTTGACGATGACGATGTTGTGAACAAAAAAAAACCTACATGTAAAGAAGCACTTACTGCTTGCATTCACCCTCGGAAGTTATGTTGCTGACATAAACGATCCCTTTGCATGCAGATTGGAGAGCATTCTTGCAAGCTTTGGACAACAAACTTGGTTGGAGGAAGCTCAAGCATTGGAACCTACTTATATCACATATTTTTTCACTTGTAAATAGCCTAACTTGGATTTTTCACAGTATTTACATTCTTATAATGAATCTACAACCCACCAGAGGCACCCTATAATGACCTCTTTTCAAACCCATACTCTGTAAAAACCCATGACTTTTGATGTCCACCAAGAGGTATGGGTTAAGACAGAGTTAACTGTATATATAAACATAAAATACAACAGGAAAGCGCACCTAGCAGGGGATCCTAAAAGAAAAGGATAAAGCCCTGCTAAGGTGGGATGCATGTCTATATACCAAAAATCGGAGTTGAAATAATAAAATGATGAAAAAGATGGGGAATGGTGAAAAGGTGATAGGAATGCTGTGTCATTGTGACCATCGGACTCTGGTATCGGAGCCGCGAGTACACTCCATCTTGGACTAGCAACGATGAGGAGGAATATACAGAGGTGACAGAGAAATATCAGAGGAAACATCGGACGAAGCAGAGCGTCCCCTAACAGTTGTGCAGGCCTGGCTCAGCTTTTGACAGCTCAGGCTTCTCAAAACTGAAGCCTGAGCCATCAACATGGCCTGGGGTTGGCTTAGGCTCAGCTTGGACTTAGGCCGCAGCCTGGGTCATGAATCTCATCCCCATTGACAGTGCAGCCCATTCTTGTTAGTGTTACGATTTCATCTTAAAACACATACAATTCCATTTTTACAATCACTTCTTGAACAACATGCCATGAACACATGTTCTTTTATTTTTACTTTCTTCCATGCATAACGCGCATGTTACATGCTAGTGACACATGTCTTTCATTCTTGATGCTGTGCATCATGTCTTTACTTCTTATCAAACACATGCAGAACATGCTTTGACCATGTGTTACACACATGTTTTACTATATATATACCTTAGCTAAATACCATGTAACTTTAGCTAGTCTTTGTTTGAATACAAAGACATTCTTGATATGTGAGAACATTGGCTTGACTTAAGACAATACTTTGGTTATACCAAAGCATTCTTATAGTCTGATTAAACGAACAAACTTGAAACTAGTCCAACGACTGTTACTGATCACGTCTGTAAAGACTGAATCGGTCAAAGTTGTAACAAAAGACTAGCTTATTGACATTTTGCTTTGTTTCTACACAAGCAAAGAAACTCGAAACAACCAAATGAAACAAACATCATTGGAAGGTCTCTGACCCAGGTGACACCCTCTTGAAAAGACAAAACGAATTCTGAACGAAACAGTCGAGCAAGTTCTGTCAGAACAAGCTCACCATTGATACAAGAACCAGAAGATTTAGCTTGGAGCTCTATCTTCTCACCAGGATTTGGCCTGTTCAATAGCTTCTTCCCTCCACCACTTAATCTTGAAGCGATTATCCCATTCACCACTCCTATCCATTCCCCTCCCATCTCTCCCTTAAACCTTGGAGAAAACTCGATACCAGAACCAACACCACCATCATCTCCAGGATCATCAAACAGCATGAATCTCAGAACCGAATCAAATGAATCGTCTTCTGGAAAGAAGAAGATGAATTTGCCCAAAGAATTCTCTGGCAACCGAGATGACTTCAAATGATGGATGATGAGTTGTTGAATGTATATCGCAGGAAACCACAAAGTTTACCCAAATGATTTCGATAAAATCAACTTTGTCTTATCCTTTATGAATAGTGGAGAAGCAGCTGCTTGGAACGAGCAATTTATTGAAGAACAACCGAATCTGGAAAATATTGACCTAGGAACGTGGGACGACTTCAAGAAAAATCTCGAAGAAGCATTCTCACCATACGATGTGCCTGGAGAGGCAAGGGAAAAACTCAAAAGATTACAGAAAGAAGGGAAAACTCCCATGAATGAACACATCACTATGTTCAAAACTTTGGTTAACCAAGCCAAAATTGGAAAAGACAAAGAAGCCCTCTGCGACCTCTTCTTGGAAACCTTACCTAGGAAACTCCAAGAACGACTCTTAACCCTTCAATTTCCTCTTGACGGAATAAAAGGACATTACAAATGGGCACAAAAATTCGACCACCAATTCCACAGAATGCAGCAAATCATGGGAAGAACTATCCAAATTAAACAAGAAACCTCTAATAGTTGGAGGAAGAATGAACAGAAAACTGAACAGAAGAAGGAACAAAAGAAACCCGACAACAATTCCAGACGCTTCACCTTTACCAAAAAGGACCCAAACGCAATGGATATCAACCAAATGATGCCCAAATGACATGCCAAATGCATGCAAAAAGGGTTGTGCTTTGGCTGTGGAAAACAGGGACATTTCGTAAAAGACTGTCCTGATCGAGCCGGCACTTCGAAACAAACACAGACAAAGAAATATAATGGAAAAGAACTCCATCAACACATTGAAGTCTGCTGAAAGATATGAACGATGAAGAGATTGACGAATTTTGGAAAGAGTTGGAAGCACAGGGTTTTTAAAAGGAGAACTGCCTCGATGTCAGTCTCTCCTTCAAATTCATTATCTATTCCTATACAAATAAGCGGGAAAACTGAAAAAGAAACCGTCGAAACTCTTGCGCTCATCGATAGCGGAGCAGGAGGAGAATTCATTGACCAGAATTATGCAAAAAATTCTGGACTTGATATCCAACAGCTGGAAAAACCGCTCAAAGTCTTTAACGTTGATGGGACCTCTAACAAACGAGGAACTATCAAATACTTCGTACAATTGGACATCACTGTAAATGGACAACAGGAAAATATCAAATTATTGATGACTGGATTAGGGAAACAAAGGATTATCCTCGGTTTTCCTTGGTTGAACAAACACAATCCAGAAATCAATTGGCAAACTGGAGAACTTTAACTGGCAAACCACTCGAAAACTCCTGCAAAATAAAATAGGCAATTTGTTCTCATGATTTAAAAGTCGTGATGAAAATTTAAGGTTATTTCCCACGCCTCCCGAAAAAGATGAAACCCCTCTACTGGCCTTCATTGAAGATGAAAAAGATGAAGAAGAACACTCAAACAGACTTATCAATCCTTTAATTGATGAAGAAGACTTTGTCATTAGAACGATTGAAGAAACGGAAAATGAATCGAATATTTGGATAAATGTGAAAACAACTACTTCTCAACTCCTTCATCAAACTCATGATGAGAAGAAAGACATTCCGTTGAAAGAACAAATACCAGAAGAATATCACGAATTCCTGGATGTTTTCAACAAAAAGAAAGCAGATCGATTTCCAGAAGAATGAATTTGGGACCACAAGATCAAATTGAAAGACAGATTTGTTCCAAAATCTTTCAAAAACTACAACCTAACAACGATTGAACAAGTGGAACTGGATAAATGCCTGAAAGAAAACTTGGAAAAAGGATACATCTGACCATCACAATCCCCTATGGCTTCCCCATTTTTCTTTGTCTCAAAAAAAGATGCAGGAAAACTAAGACCATGTCAAGACTATCGATACCTAAATGAATGGACGATCAAAAATGCTTATCCGCTACCACTCATCTCTGAGATAATGGATAAACTCAAAGGAGCCAGATATTTCACTAAACTGGACGTCTGATGGGGATACAATAATATTCAAATCAAAAAAGGAGATGAATGGAAAGCAGCATTCAAGACAAATCTGTTACGATTTCATCTTACACACGTACGATTTCATTTTTATTTTTACAAATCTCTTGAACAACATGCCATGAACGCATGTTCATCTATTTTTACCTTCTTCCATGCATAACGCGCATGTTACATGCTAGCGACGCATGTCTTTCATTTGATGCTGCGCATCTTATCCTTTCTTCTTTA